>OGYK01001541.1_pt1 | contig 16512 bp, 19 predicted proteins | sample 1576501 | NCBI WGS metagenome assembly OGYK01 (sample SAMEA3541530, study PRJEB24748) | human gut metagenome | biome: human gut; feature: human-associated habitat; material: faeces | place: China | collected 2012
GAAAGCAAGTACCTAAAAGAAATTTTTCTTCCCCTTATATGTAACAATCATACCGACTTTCTGGCGTTCAGAATGGTTTCTGCTGTCTGCTGTGGTGTTTGGTTGGAATTGTCCAGCCAAAAGCCGATCCGTGGTGTTGTCTGCATAAATGTATCGTATAAGGTTTCAACCGTAAAGCCGGAATAGCCTGTTTTCTCCCTGTATCGTTCCCTTCCTTTTATTGTTTCCACATCTGGACAAAGAACGACAACCTCAACAGGGTATTTATGCGGCACAAAAAATATGTACATGTAACTAATTCAACACATTTATAATTTGAATAGGGACATTATAGCATTTACTAAATACAAATTCAATGTATACGGAAATAAAGATATAAGGAGTGGGAAGGATTCCGCCGTAGTCGGCATTGTAGGAAAATCCAAAAGTTTAGATTTTCCCACAATGCTTATCTTTTGGTCTTTGGTTCGGAATAGTGTAGTGCTGGCGGTCTATCTCTTGTTTTCGGTTGCTTGCTTCCTTACCGTACATGAGCATTTGCACCGGGATTATCGTTACCATATCCTTCCAGAAGATTGATAACTCCCCATACGCCGACACCTGCGCCGATTGCGGTTACTACTGTTTTAAGTCCTGTTACTGATGTTGTAAAAAAGCCCATTTGTTTGTCTCCTTTTTCAAAAAATAAAAAGGGAGCTTCTCTGAATTATAATTTTTAGAAAAGCTCCCATATCATAAGTTCCATATTCAGTTGTAAAACAACTTCTGGTCACAATGTCCAGAAGTTAAGCTGTGATTTCTCCGACATCGCATACCTCATCCACCACATCATTCCTCTTAAAGCGGAGTCTGTTGCGGTTCTTGACGTATTTTTCAATGTCAAATTCATTCTTTTTGTCATAATCGGATAACAGCGGGTACTGCTTATGCTTCGTTATATCAAACTTATCTGAGAAAAATGGTCTCACACCTCTAAGCTGCATGATACACTTGCTGCCATCCATAACCGCAATCTCGTCCTGACTCATTAACTCTTTGCCACAATGTCAAGTGGTAAATTCAAAAAAGGACAAGCACTATCAAAGAAAGCAGTCTTTCATAGTGCTTGTCCTTTTCTTATTCATGTTTTCTGCCTTGCATTGTTCGAAACGCAGAACTATAATATACTCGATGGAGGTGCGAAATGGATTATATGACATTGAAAGAGGCCGCTGAGAAATGGAGCGTGTCACCTCGTAGGGTAAATTATTATTGCGCTGGTGGTCGTATCCCCAGCGCTGTAAAGATGGCCGGTGTTTGGCTGATTCCCAAAACTGCGGAAAAGCCGATTGATGGCCGGACGAAACAGGGAAAGGAACAGAAGCATGAGTAAGATATTACTTTTGGAAGATGATTTGAGCCTGATCAACGGGCTTTCCTTTGCGTTCAAGAAGCAGGGATTTGAATTGAATATTGCCAGAACGTTGAAAGAAGCGGATGCGCTGTGGGCGGATGGCAAGTATGATTTGTTGGTACTGGATGTATCCCTGCCGGACGGCACCGGCTTTGAATTTTGCAAACGGGTGCGGCAGGTTTCCAAGGTGCCGATCATCTTTCTGACCGCTTCGGACGAAGAAACGAGTATCATTATGGGGCTGGATATGGGCGGCGACGACTATATCACCAAGCCCTTCAAGCTTGGAGTCCTGGTTTCACGGGTCAATGCCCTGCTTCGCCGTGCAAAGGATTTCAGCGCAACGGACACAGAACTGCAATCGAACGGAATCAAGGTTCTTTTGCTGCAGGGTCAGGCTTTCAAAAATGGGGAGCTGTTGGATTTGACCGCTGCTGAATACAAGCTGCTGTGCCTGTTTATGCGAAACCCCAATACGGTGCTTACCAAGGAGCAGATATTAGATAAACTGTGGGACTGCGACGGAAATTATATCGACAGCAGCACCCTCACCGTGTATATGCGGCGGCTTCGCATGAAGATTGAGGATAACCCCAGTGACCCGCAGATGCTCCTGACCGTCCGTCGCATGGGCTATAAATGGAATGTAGTAGGGTGAGGCAGCCTATGAAAATACTTGCAAATAAGGATATCAGAAATCTGTTTCTTGCGGTATCGGTTATCTGGGCAGCATCCCTCCTGCTGGCACAGGGCTTTTTATGGCTGCGCTATCAAAGGCTTTCTTTGTGCCTGCTGTTTATTTTTTTGTTGGCAGCGGCGGCTATATGGGTGGTTTGCTGCTCCTATTTCAAAAAGCAGAATAAGATCATGGAACAGGCGGTATCCCAGATCAATGTGTATCTTGACGGGGATAGCAACGCACGTATTGAATGCGACAGTGAGGGGGAGCTATATCGGCTGTTCCATTCCGTCAATTCCCTGGCGGCGGTTTTGAACGCCCACGCAGATAACGAGCTTCGGGAAAAGGAATTTTTGAAAAATACGATCTCCGATATTTCCCACCAGCTGAAAACACCGCTGGCGGCACTGAATATTTATAATGGCCTGCTTCATGAGGAAGATATAGAAGCGTCCTCCGTGAAAGAATTTGCTGACCTGTCTGAGCAGGAGCTTGACCGCATGGAAACGCTGGTGCAGAGCCTGCTGAAGATCACAAGGCTGGACGCCGGTTCCGTCACGCTGGAAAAGGGGGCCGAGAATGTGGCGGATATGCTGCGGGATGTTGAGCTGCATTTCGCATACCGGGCCAAACAGGAGCATAAAGAACTTGTCCTGTCCGGCTCGGAGGAGGTCCTTCTTTTCTGCGACCGCGACTGGCTGACCGAGGCCATTGACAACATCGTGAAAAACGCCCTCGACCATACGGAGAGCGGCGACGCGGTTCATATTACATGGAAAGCTCTGCCCAATGCCGTTCAGATCGCCGTAAAGGACAACGGCTGCGGCATCCATCCGGAGGACCTGCACCATATTTTCAAGCGGTTCTACCGCAGCCGCTTTTCCCAGGACAAGCAGGGCATCGGGCTGGGCCTGCCGCTGGCAAAGACCATCGTGGAAGCCCATAGCGGCACGATTGAGGTGGACAGTGAACTTGGAAAAGGCACGACCTTCACCATGAATTTTTTAATTCCTACAAAATTGTAGGCTGAGTGTAGGGTTACAGTAATATTTCGGTGCTATCCTTTCCTCATAGGCAGGAAAAACAAAAGCAGCCCGCCTATTTCGCAAAACATGAAGAAAGAGGTATATGCACGATGAATTTATTAGAGGTCAAAAACATTTGTAAGACCTATGGCAGCGGAGAAACCGCAGTCAAGGCTTTGAAGGATGTCAGTTTTTCCGTTCCCAAGGGGGAATATGTGGCCGTCGTGGGGGAATCCGGTTCCGGCAAAAGTACGCTGCTGAACATGATCGGCGCGCTGGACACGCCCACGACCGGCAAGGTGCTGATCGACGGTAAGGACATTTTTGCCATGGACGAGCGCAAGCTGACGGTATTCCGCCGCAGGAACATTGGCTTTATCTTTCAGGCGTTTAACCTTGTGCCGGAGTTAACGGTGGAGCAGAACATCATCTTCCCGGTGCTGCTGGACTACCAGAAGCCGGATAAGAAATATCTGGAAGAACTTCTTGCGGTACTGAACCTGAAAGAGCGCCGGAACCATCTGCCCAGCCAGCTCTCCGGCGGACAGCAGCAGCGTGTGGCGATTGGCCGTGCGCTCATTACCCGGCCAGCCCTGATCCTGGCTGACGAGCCGACCGGCAATCTGGACACCCAGAACAGCAGCGAGGTCATTGCCCTGCTGAAGGAAGCATCCAAAAAGTATGAGCAGACGATTATTATGATTACCCACAACCGTAGTATCGCGCAAACGGCTGACCGGGTATTGCAGGTATCGGACGGTAACCTCACCGATTTTGGGAGGTGCCGGGAATGAAAAGCTATTTAAGCCTTGTGCCGATCTCTGCAAAGGTGCGGAAACGGCAGAATCGGATGACCATTCTGTGTGTCATTATTTCGATATTTCTGGTGACAGCAATTTTTAGCGTGGCGGATATGATGATTCGAACCCAAAGCGACCGAATGACCGGCAAAAACGGAAGTTGGCACATAGAGTTGGACGGCATTTCTCAAGAAACAGCCCTGAAAATTGCGGAGCGGGATGATGTGGTTTCGATTGGTGCAGTTACGATATTTAACCCGGACGGAGAACTGCCCTACCGCATGGACGGAAAAAGGGTTGTACTTTATGGTATTGATGAATCCTATCTGACAATGAATTCAACTGGTGCCGCCGAAGGACGCTTTCCGCAGGGAATGGGCGAAATCATGCTCAGCAGCAATGCAGCGCGTGTCCTTCAAGTTGCAGTTGGGGACACTGTTACACTACGTACGCCGTCCGGAGACTGGGATTTTACAGTGTCCGGTTTGGGCGGTGTGGAGGAAAGCTACTATTCCGGGCAATATTCTTTGATGGATGCCTACCTGCCGCGCACAGCATTTGCAGCGCTGCTGGAGCAGAACAACGTCCATAATCTTCAAACGTCATATTATGTCCAGTTTACCAGCGCGTCTAAGGCAGCTAAAGCAATCCCGGAACTGACGGCACAGCATAACCTGCCGGAAAATGCTGTCTCAGAAAACACCGGTGTGATGGCTATCGCCGGACATAGCGATAGCAGCGCCGCAAAAAATGTTTACAGCCTTGCCGCAGTTCTGTTTGTGCTGGTTCTTCTGGCAGGTGTACTGATGATCTCCGGCAGCATGAACAGCAATCTGGCACAACGAATCCAGTTCTTCGGAATGATGCGCTGTATCGGCATGAGCAAATCTCAAATTATCCGATTTGTCCGTTTAGAAGCGCTTAACTGGTGCAAAACGGCTGTACCCGTAGGCGTTCTGCTTGGCACACTTGCCAGCTGGAGCATTTGCGCGGCGCTGCATTATGGCATCGGTGGCGAGTTTTCCACAACACCGGTTTTTCAAATCAGTCCTGTCGGTTTAGTCAGTGGCATCGTGGTCGGTATCGTGACCGTCCTGCTGGCGGCAGAGTCACCGGCGCGGCGGGCGGCACGGGTCTCACCTGTGGCGGCGGTCTCCGGCACGGGAGAGAATCTTTCCGCTTCGCGTCATGCTTCAAACTATAGCTTTGGAAAAATCGAGTTGTCGTTGGGAGCCCATCACGCCATTGCCGGTAAAAAGAACCTGTTTTTAATGACATCTTCTTTTGCACTCAGTATTGTTTTGGTGCTCTGCTCTTCTGTACTGCTTAAATTTGCCGGCTTGCTTTTGCCCGGTCAAGCTCCGTGGCAGCCGGATATTCTCTTGAACGGGTACGGAAACGAACAGGTATTGTCCCGCAGTATGGCAGAACAGCTGCGTGCAATTCCGGGTGTTGGGTATGTCTGGGGCGCAACCGGCCTTACCAACACTCCTGCCAGCAGTCCGCAGAAAGATGTAGAGCATGTGGTGCTGGGTTCCTACGATGATTTTATGATGGAAAAAAGCAGGGATCTCGTTGTAGCAGGCAGGATGGCCGATCAGGCAGCCAGCAGCAACGAAGTCATGACGATCTATAATAAAAACAACCCGTTGAAGGTTGGAGATACCGTTTATATAAGCGGAAGAGACCTTACCATTGTGGGGGCTTTTTCGGAGGGAATGTTCCCGGATGATGTTACAGTCATCTGCCCACAGGCGCTATTTGACCGTCTGGTCGGAGCGCAGAACTATAATATGATCGGCGTTTTGCTGAACGATTCAGCAACAGAGCAGACTGTAATGCAAATTGCCCACCTTGCAACAGACGAGATCATTGTATCGGATGTGCGAGAGCGTAATTCGCAGGAAGCTGCTACCTATCTGGCTTCCAGAATTGTCGTATATGGTTTTCTGGCGATTATTGGACTGATTTCTCTTTTTAATATTGTCAACAGCATTTCGATGAGCGTTTCTGCCCGTACAAAGCAGTATGGCGTCATGCGTGCAATTGGAATGGATGGCAGTCAGCTTACTCGGATGGTTGCTGCGGAAGCCTTTACCTATGCTGTTTCCGGGCTGATTGTCGGCTGTATTGCCGGTCTGCTGCTGAGCCGTATGCTGTACGCTCGACTCATTACACGCTATTTTGGCATGACATGGCCTCTGCCAGGAATGACGCTCTGCCTTATCATTCTATTTGTATTTGCTGCCGCAGCTCTTGCGGTTCATGCCCCAGCGAAGCGGATTCGAAACATGGCAATTACTGAAACAATCAATGAATTATAATTGCAATCCACTTTGGAAAATTTAATGTAACATCTGCCGGACGACGGCAAAGAAAAAATCCCCATCCCTCATTGATTGAGAGATGGGGATCACTGATTATTCTGTAATCTCCGGGATTTCTCCGACAAAGTTATAAATGATTCTGACTTCCTGCACTTTCTGTCCGTCAATCTTCTTGACTTCACCCACCAGAATCTTGCTGATGAGCCGGTTCAGCACCGCCTCGTCCAGTTCTTCAATGGCGGCGTAGCGCCGGATTTCCCGGATAAAGGTGCGGACTTCGCTTTCCTGTTCGTCAGAGTGTCGCATCATCAACATCAGGTCTTGCAGGCGCTTCTGGTTGGCTTCCTGCTCCTGTTCCAGCGCCGCCGTCAGCTTCATAAAACGCTGCTCGGTCAGTATCCCTTTAGCCTTATCGGTGTAAAGGCTCAGGAACATCCCGTCAATCTCCTGATTTCTGGCTTCCAGCCGCTGGCGTTCTTTCTGCGTCTGGGAAGCGTCTATCAGATACCGGCGCTCCATCCGGCTGCTCAGTCGCTGATAAAATGCGTCGGCATCTTTGAGAGCCTGTGCCGCCAGTTCCTGAATGTCCTTCAGAACAAGGTCATACAAATCCCTTGCCTCGATCTTATGGCTGGTGCAGGCGTTCTTGCCCAGCCGGTTGTAGGTCTGGCAGATATAATACGCCTTGTCAATCGGCTCCCGCATCTCGCCGGTAAAACGGTTTTTTCCGGTTCTGCCCACCTTTTCATACCGCACCTGCATGGACTTTCCGCAGGTAGCACAGTAAATGATACCGTGGAACAGGTTATAGAAGGGACAGGAGTTGCCTTTCATAATGGTAGGTCTGCGGTCAATGATTGACTGCACCTGCTCCCATTCTTCCGGGGAAACGATTGCTTCATGGCAATCCTCAATGATTTCCCAGTCCTCACGGGGGATAATGTCATAGGTGTTGGAACGAATCCCTTTCTGATGTGTCCGGCAGACCAGATGTGCGCCCTTATAGAATGGGTTTCGCAGGATATGACTGATCCTTGCACCGCCCCACGCATAATAGTTGACGTCACATTCCGTATTGCTCTTTACCCTCGTGATAGGAACCTTGTCATCCATGAGCTGCTTTGCGATCCGCATACAGCCCCAGCCGTCCAGCGCCATGTCATAGATTTTTCGGATCACCGGCGCCGTCTCCGGGTCAAGGATCAAATGCCCCCGGTCATCCGGGTCACGCATCAATCCGAGAGGCGGCTGCCCACCACAAAACTTTCCCTGCCGGGAACGGGTCATACGCCCCGCCAGCACCTTTTTGGAAATATCCCGGCTGTACATATCATTCAGGATATTCTTAAAGGGCGTGATGTCCATTTCCTGGCGGGTCAGGCTGTCAACTCCGTCTGTAATGGCGATATATCGTACATTGTGTTTGGGGAAAAAGATTTCGATATAGCTGCCGGCCTCGATATAATTTCTGCCCAGTCTGGACAGGTCTTTTGTGATTACACAGCCAATCTTTCCCGCCTCAATATCAGCAATCATACGCTGAAAGGAAGGACGGTTGAAGTTGCGGCCTGTATAACCGTCATCCACATAATACTCATACTGGAACATCCCGTTTTTTTCGGCAAAGTCCCGGAGCATAAGTTTCTGGTTGCTAATGCTCATGCTCTCATTATCGCTGCCATCGTCCAGAGAGATACGGCAGTAAAGCGCTGTGATTTTTTGATTGACTTGTTTTTTCCTGCTCATAGTGTTCTCCTTCTATGAACAGGGACACGATACCATTATAATACCATGTCCCCGTTCCTGATTCAACCGCTTTACGCCGCTTTTTGTGCCATTTCCCGATGTTCTAACCATTCCTCGAAGTGTTCGCAGGTCTGGCGCTCGATCAGCTGCTCAAAGGCTTCCCGCATGGTTTTGTCCCCGGAAAACTCCCGAACCACCACGAACCGGACTTTTTTATTCTGCTTCTTGTTTTTCTCCATAGGCTACCTCCATAGTGTGACAGTCCAGATAACCGTGTGCCGGCAACGAAGTCCGGCAACCAGCCTATAAAAACCTGTAAATGAATATCTGACTGTCAATCTTTGCTTGATAAGTTTTCTTGTAAAATCTCGTTGCTTTCGTTGCCGGACAGAAAATACTTGTGAAAAATCCTTTATTTATGGGCTTTTTCTATATCAAAACCATAGATTTGCCAGCAACGAACCCGGCAACCAACTGGCAACAGACCATCATTCTCAGGCAATCCACTCCTTCGGAAGTTCCAGCTGGCGGCATTCTTCCTCGCTCAGTTCCACAAATCCGCCTTCGTTGTCGGACAGTTCGTTGTCGAAATTGTCACATTCCCAACCCTTTTGCCTGCCGTACCCGGCGAACATCCTGGGATTGGAGAAAGGCTTCCAGCCGGTCACGACTGTGTTCATGATCTCGTTGATATTGTGCAGCTGCCACCGCTTCGGCTGGTCAAAGGTATGCCCCAGCGCCTCCTTGAACAGCTGCTTGGAACAGACCATGTTCCCAGTGTAGTGTTCCAGAAAGCCCTGTATCTGCCCGGCCTCCGTATCCTCCGGCATGAAGTCCTTCTGCACCTCCACCAGCTGACGCTGGATGCTCTTGCTGAATTTCATGGAATACTGTCCGCTGCGGTAAATGGTCATGGCTTCTGCCCACACCTGCAAAAGATAGGCTCTGGAAGCATCCTCGTCCTCCAAAATATGAACCTCCGCATTCTCCGAGTAAATCATGATTGGGAGAAAGCGCCGGTTCCCGGCCCGATCCAGCGGCAGGAAGTCCAATGTGTTGGAAGAACCGCCGAACACACACTGCCGCAGCCGGTCTTTGGGCTGGGATTCATAAGGCGTTCGGTAGGTTTCCTTCTGTCGGCTGATAAAGGAGCGAATTTCTTCAATGCTCTTTGCGCTGCTGGTGGCAAGCATTTCCGACATCTCGATGATCCAGTGGCCTTGCAGCTTCTGGAACACCCGGTCATCGTCCAGCTTTTTCAGGTCATCGGAAAACCACTCGTCCCGGATTGCCAGCAGGCGGAAGAAAGTGGACTTCCCGGCACCTTGGCCGCCTACCAGACAGAGCATTTCCTCATATTTGGAACCGGGACGGAATACCCGGCGGATAGCGCCCAGCAGGAAGTGTTTCAGCATTTCTTCCACATAGTCGCTTTCATCAGCGCCAAGAAAGTGGTGCAGGCAGGAACGGATGCGGGGTGTCCCGTCCCAGACAAGGCTGTTCAGCACATCCTGAATCGGGTGATAGCAATTTTCGTTTGCTACAATGGAAAGTGCAGCTGTGATCTTTTTCTCACTGGTCAGCTCGTAGTTCTGCTCAAAATAGAGGAGAAGATATTTCACATCGGTATCTGTTAAGGCGCTGGTGTTCCTGCGCCAGCCCAAATCCCGTACAATGTCCACCCGGTCGGTCAGGAGATTTAACCGGATAGCATCCCGCAGGAGCGGATCACAGCAGAACACGATCCGGCAGTTGTCGATGGTATTGGCGGTTTTTCCCTTATCGGTGACAGAAAGGCTCTCCCGCACATCTTGGGCGCTCTGTTCCGGCGCTATGGCCTCGGCTGCGCTCATCACAGCCTGCCGGGTGGCTGGCGGTAAATTCTGATATTCGCTGCTCAATTTTCTTCACCTCTTTTCCATACTCAGCAACCACGGAAGCACGTTCTTCTATGCTGTCAGACAGGAGAATATCCAGCAGATATTCGATATATGGCTGCCTGTGCAGAGCCTCCACAAACAGGGGATGCCAGTCATCCTCCGGCTGTTTGGGAGCATATTCTTCTTTCCAGCGTTCCAGCAGACGCAGGTAATCGCACAGCACCCGAAAACATTTCTGCTCTGCCTGCCGGTATCGCACTTCCTCGCTGATTTTTCTTTTGATGATTGTCTTTCGTGGCGGACCATGACCTTTGCTGTCAAGACTGACAGAGAAATCCTCTGCCAGCTTCAAGGCAGCTTCCTTACTGCCCAGTCCAAAGAGGCGGGAAGTGAAATCAATCACATCTCCGTCCCCCTGACAGGCAAAGCAATGGAACCGCCTGTCCACCTTCATGCTGGGATGTCTGTCATCGTGAAAAGGACAACAGGCCATCCCGTTCCGTCCTACTGGAATCCCATAAAATTCCGCAGCCTGTCTTGTCGTGACAGACTGCTTTACTGTTTCAAATACATTCGATTTCCCCACCTCCAAACAAAACAAAAGGCACCCGGTTTCCTCAGAAAATCAGATGCCTTACAACTCCATATCCTGTTTTTTTGTCGGGGCGATCCGCCCCTCACGTTCCCATCGCTCCCGGTTCTTCCGGTCAGCGTCCAATTTGCCTTTCGCCAGCTTCTCTTTGATGGATTCTCTGGCTTTTTTCTTAATCTGCTCTTTGCCAGCCTGCTTGACCTCCGGCTTCAGCAGCACAGCCTGCACCTTTTTGAGAATCTTTTCTGCGGACTGCTGTAATTTTTCCCGTGCCCTTCCCAGTAGGGTATTTGCAATCTTCACCACTTCCGGCGAATTTTTTGCATTGGGGGATACCACGCTCTTTCGGTATTTCTCGATCACTTCCAAATCCTCAAGCTGGGTCTGTTCCCGTACCTTGTCTGTCACGACCTCCACTGCCTTGTCATAGGCCACATCGGAAACATCCTCCAACAGCGTCTCCACATCCTCGATTTTGAGCGTCAGTTCTTCCAGCTTTTGCTCCTGCGCCGCCATCTGTTCTTTCTGCTTCATCAGGATATAATCCTGCTTTTCCAGATAGTCACGCCCACCATAGGACGGCTCCTGTTCCAGATGAAGTCCATGCCGTTTGGCAATGTCAAACAGGATTGTCCGGCAGACTGCATCGAAAGTCTGTTTCCGGTTATTGTGCTTTCCTTTGGGCTGCTCCGGTTTTGGGAGAGGGATACCCAGTTCCTCCAGCGCCTTTTCCTGCTGGGGACACAATTCTCCATACCGATTTTCACAGTCGAACACATGGCGCTCGTGAATATGCGGTGTTCCCTCATCCAGATGGAGCGCCCAGTCTAAAATGTGGATATGAGAACCGAAACGGCGCTCAAATTCTTCATAAAATTCACTGACGATGAGCGCCAGCGTTTCCGGTGAGACGGATTCCTCTATCGTGCCGATCTGGTAGATGCTTTCTTCCGGACAGGTCTTGTTATTTTTCAAGAGGTCATCCACAGTACGGTTGCGCTCAATATGCCGGGTTTTCTCATTCCGGGCGTTCTGGGCATTTACATGGTCGGCATAATGCTCGTAGTAATACATCCGCTCAATTTCCTCAAAGCTGAAATCCGGCTGCTCCGGGTTATACCGAAAGTCGTGGGTGGTAAATCCCCGGTAGCAGTCCCAGTACACATTTTGTCTGGCACGCTCAGCGTCAATGTGTTCGCTGTTTTCTACATCGAACCGGCGGTCATTGTGACGGGGATTGTAAGTGCCATGCTTCCCGGAGCGCCCATTGTGCCTTGTTAATTTCAAACATTTTTCCTCCTTCCTGCAAAGCTGTTCCGGGCTGGGGAGGGCGGCGAAGCCGCCAAACCTGCGGAATTTTGCGTCAGGTAATACCCAGTACAAGTTGACGCAGGCATCAACTTTCCCTGGGCAAGGCGTTTCACCCTTGACCCGATGGGGCGGCTGCCCTCAACCTGCCAAGGCACTTCGTCCTTGACCCGATAATGGCTGCCGCCCTTAACCTGCCAATGGGCGTTGCCCCTTGACCCCAGCAGTGCGCTGCCGCCCCTGCACCCAGCCACAAAGGGATTGCATCCCTCTGTACTCCTGCACCGGAAAAACCGGCATCCACCGCTGATACGGTGTCCGCCAGCTTTTCCGGCTCCGTATCCATACATCTGCACCAATCGCAGGAAGTGGATACGGAATACGCCTGCGGGGATTACCGTTCAAAATACTGGGTGCAGACCCGGTATTTTTTGGTAAATCGCCCTCATTTCAAGCAATTTTTTCTTCTGTCTGTATGACTTGAAAGCCATGTTCCTTTGCGTACTCCCTTGCAGCCGCCAGCCGTTCTTCACTGTACGGCGGCACCAGCCGGATAGAAAGGCGGGATTTGTCCAGCACATAGGTCGCGCTGCCTTCCGGTGTGCTGCGCTCCAACCTACACAATAGCGGATACTTCCTACTGAAATCTTCCAGCCTGCGTTTTAAGCTGGCGTTGAAGGTGTAAATACTGGCGATGTTCTCGCCCTCGTTCCAGTTGATGATGGTTTCTTTTTCATATTTAGACAGCTTCCTCATACAGTTCCTCCTCATAATCGGTGTTTGCTTTCAGCACACGCAGGCGGTGCTTGATCCGGTAATACTCATCCATCTCCATGCGTAGGCAGTGATAGAAGCTGTCGTACCAGCTTTCGTCTGTCTCTGCCTCAATTTTCCTGGTCAGATGAAGCATCTGTCCTTTAGCCTCCGGGTCAACGGTCAGCGCTGTCAGCCATTTCAGCCTTGTCACTGTGTTGTGATGGCTGGGGCAGGCGTAAGCGTAAAGAATTTTCTTTTCCTTCATATTCAGTTTCATAATGATCTACCTCCATTCATTTGCTGCGGTGCGGTATGCCCCGCATGGTTTACTTTTCTATCTGCCGGTCTGTCTGCAAGCCGCTCCTGCCCGGATTTTCTCCCGGCGTATTGTCCTCTTTGGTGCGCTCCCGTCGTCACAAAATCCATGATTTTGCGGGAACCCTTTTATCGCGTCACTTCCCCGGAGGTCATACCCCTTGCAGCCGGTCATTCGATTTTCAAGGTTCTGTGTCTCCTGACAAGAACCAGTTTACCGAAAAAAGGGGGCTGCTCCCGTATGTCCAAGACGTTGGAATAGCGCACAAAAACCGCATATTTCCACGCTCTCGGAAACGTGCTATAATGAAAAAAATATTGAAAAATGTTGACGAGAGGGGGTGCTTTGATGTACACAAAACTGTCAATCCCGGAACGGCTCAAAGACCTGCGGGTGGTGGATAAGCACCTGACACTGGAACAGCTGGCAGAACAAACCGGCCTGTCCAAGTCGGCGCTGGGGAAATATGAGGGCGATGACTACAAGGACATCAGCCCATTTGCGATTGCAACGCTGGCAGAGTTTTACGGCGTGTCCACCGACTATCTGATGGGGCTGTCGGAAAATAAGACCATCCCTAATTCTGATCTCCAGTCGCTCCATTTGAGCGATGAAATGATTGAGCTATTAAGAAGCGGCAGGATCAACAACCGTCTGCTCTGCGAGCTTGCCACCCATGAAGGTTTTCCCCGGCTCATGACGGACATTACCGTTATCGTTGACCGTATCGCCGGTATGCGTGTCAGCCAGATGAATCTGGAACTGGAAGCTGCCCGGCAGAGCGTCATGGAAAGCTATGCACCGGGAGACGATGACCTTTATATGCGAACCCTTGAAGTCGCACAGATAGACGGAGAGGATTATTTCAATCACATCGTCCATAAAGACATTGACAAGATCGTAAAAGACATCCAAACAGCACACACAAACGACGCTACCACCGCTGATGAACGGCAGGAAACCGTAGCCGAAGTCCGGCAAAAGTTTGAAAAGCTTGTGCAGACGGGAACCAGCGGAGAGGAAGCCTTTATTCAGGTTTTCTGCGACCAGATGGAAATTCCTTATGAGAAACTGACTTCTGCGGAATTTACTGCCTTTTTGGGAATCCTCAGAAAATCCAAAAAAGCAAAACGAACTAAAAGTATGCGGGGAAAGGGCAGCCCAATTCCTCCCAACCGGAATGGCAGACAGAAGCGTTAATAAAAGAACCACCCGCTGGGTAATCCAGTGAGTGGCTCAAAAAAGATATGCTGTTATTTCTGACAGACATCCTACCTTTTTCAGAATCCAGCTGATCGTGTCCCTGTTCATGTAAAATTCAAGGCAACTGAACTCTTCATCAACAAGTATGGCATATCCTTTCCGGTCTTTTGGTAATTCAGACCGTAGGACTGGCTCGTTCCCCTTGTATCTGAGGTATTGTAAAGGTCAATCGTTTCTTTCCCAAGAATTTCTGCCAGATCTTTCAGAGTATCTTTCTCTTTTCCTCCCAAAAACAGGGTTGTGTCGCAGTTTCCTTTAATGGTTAATGCATTATCCTTATACAGAGCCTTTAGCTGTGACTTTGACTGCAAAATAATAGAAGCTGATATTTCCCTGCTACGAATGGTAGCAATCAGCTTCTCAAACTGTGGAATCTGACCGATGTTCGCAAACTCGTCCAGTAAGCATCGGACGTGAATCGGCAATCTCCCGTTATATACATCATCTGCCTTGTCACAGAGCAGATTGAATAACTGCGAATACATGATACTTACAATAAAATTGAATGTGGCATCGGTATCGGAGATAATGACAAACAGTGCTGTCTTTTCTCCCCCAATGTATCAAACTCCAGTTCATCATAAGCAGTCAGGTCACGCAGCTCCTTGATGTCAAATGGCGCAACCTCGCACCACAGCTAATCAGAATAGATTTTGCTGTCTTTCCAGTAACAAAATGTCAATAGTTTTTTAATCATTTTTTTCAAAAATAGAAAATCATAACCTACAAATTTAATATTCCTAGTGGGTTACGGTTGTAAATGTGAACACACGACTTCCCGTAGGGGAACGGTTAAGAGTGTGGGAACACGAACTGCAACCGCTTCACTGGTTTTGACTGGTGGGTTACGGTTAAGAGTGTGAGGGTACTCCCTTTGTGGCTATAAGTAAATAAAATTCTAAGGAGGAACTTAAAATGCAAAAGGTAAACAGCAAATTTATTGTCAGAATTGAAACATGTGTTGACTGCGGGGATGAATTCATGATTGATCTAGAAGAATTTATTCAGAAAACCGAGTCAAGAATGCGTCTTCCCAAAAGATGCGTAGCTTGCAGGAAAAAACGCAGATGCGAAAGAGATCCGTATGCTGGCTGGCTTTCGACACTGGGAAGATATCCAGCAACTAAAGGTCATCGTCATAGTGTACATGGCGGCAGATAACGAAAGGAAGGTATCAAATAATGGAATATTTTAATTGTTTTAATATCGTGAGACTAGTAACTGATGAAGCATCAACCCAATTCTCACCTTTATTTATTGAAAACTCATTAAAACAGTCTCGTCTAAAATCTCAATGTGATTATATTAATAAAATTGCAAATCAATATAATGGTATCTCCTGTGAAATAGAGATTGATTCCATCACAATGGAAATTCGCATTATGCTTACACTTGCTGATACGCACCTTGCCTTGTCATCTATTAACTGTCCACAGCCTGTAAAATCAGAAATATATCTGAACGAAGAGAATTTAATTTGTTTGGATTTTCTTGTTCCTGGCATTTGGTCAAAAAGTCAACCACGAAAGGAGCTTCCAAGATGCTTGAATTAATTTGTGTAATTATAATCAATGCATTGATTAAAGTGATTTTTGAGGATAATTGGAAACCCTTCATCGTATTGGTTATTCTTTATCTTTTTTGTTCTTTCATGGGTTCGCTATCATAGCAGAAAACCTACTGTCATCTGTAGATTATTTTGCAGATAGCAGTAGGTTTTCTTTTTATCCTAAATCACCTGTCGACTTGCTTCTGTAACCAGCATCCGGTTGATCTTCTCCTGCATTGTTTCCTTTGCATCTTCATTGAAATGATAACGAACAACATAGACTGTCTGCCCGATTTTCTTTGTAAATGTGTTTCCCTCTGTTTTTGTATTCATCATTTTTTCCATAATCATTTTCCTTTCTTTTGGAGTCCCAGCAGAGAGTCATTCCATTGGTCTCTGTCAGGACACTATTCTTTAAATCAGGCCCAAAATGGGCACTTCCACTTTCGTAGGCTACCTATATATAGCCTTTTCATTTTTGCTTGCAAAAAGCCTTGTGATCACAGCACTTTTTTAATGTAGAAAGCGTTTTAATATGATGCAGCTAATGACAAGAAGCATATCTAACAAATATCATTGTCTATCACTTCTATTTTCTCTGCCGATATCTCTGGTTAATGCCTAATATTCTTGCGTCATAGATTCCATGCTTGCCTGACCGTCCATTGTGCCTAGTTGCTTTCATGCTAATCTTTCCTTTCTTTCCATAAAAAAAGACCAAGTAAATCTCTTTACTCAGTCTGTTTATCGTAACAATATTTAGTTCTTTTCCCGAAGGGAATTGCAACGAAGTTGCTTAATCTTGTGAAGCTTTGCTACAAGCAATACCCAGTACTTAGTGGCGAAACGCCACTAACTGGGCAATGGTTGCACCCTTG
>OGYK01001542.1_pt1 | contig 16500 bp, 8 predicted proteins | sample 1576501 | NCBI WGS metagenome assembly OGYK01 (sample SAMEA3541530, study PRJEB24748) | human gut metagenome | biome: human gut; feature: human-associated habitat; material: faeces | place: China | collected 2012
ATCATATCGTTGTCCCTGAACCGATGAAAGTTTCAATTGCTCCGTCTGACTGTCAAACAACACGTTACCACAATAAATATCCCTTCCGAAAACAGGGCGCAAAGCGGCGAACAGCTGCGTGGCTGTAATATGCTCTTTCGCCATCCTCAACCTGTCCAAATCCAGATAGAACTCGCTATAATCATCTTTCCACCAAGAGAACTCCGAATTTACCGTAACCTCTTTAATACGACGGTGTAATAACAACTTCTCTTTCAGCTGTTCTGTCCAATAAGAAAGTTCGTCATAATTATATCCATACAGTTTCACACGGAAACTTCCCGCACTCTCACGCACATCGTTACTGAAGCCCTGATCCTGCAAACCATATACACTCCAGCTACCACCTCCCAAAGTCAGTGCCTTACTGATTATATTAGCTTTCAAAGTATACGGGAATCCGCTCCGCTGATTTTTTTTTGTAAAATAAATCTGGATATTAGCCTGACGCGCATTATAGATATACGTCTGAAACTGCCTGATTTCCTTGAAATCGCTCAGATAAGTTTCCATCCTCTTAATCAGCACATTCATCTGCTCCAATGTACTGCCATTAGGCAACGTAGCATAAACGGAAAGCACCACTTCACCTTCATCACGATTGAAATAACTTCCCTCGTATACTTTTTCCGCAAAAAGACGGAGGCTGCCACCTAAAGCCTTGTTGATTACCGGCTTTACCTTATCCTTGAAGGTAGGATTATCAAATACCTTATTATAATATTCCACCCATTTACCTTCTCCTTCCATCTTCTCGGGCAGCATAAATACAGGCAGACCGAACCCCAGCAGCAATAATAGGCAAGCTATCACCCTGAAACGGCATAAATAATAAATCACCCCTTGATAGAAACGGGTAAAATAGACAGTCAACCGTTTCATAAAAGTGGGTCTGAGCAGAAAACGTCTTCTTTTTCTTCTCTTTTTCTTCTCCAAACCTATTTTATCAATCATGGACGGAACAAAGAATAATGCAACAAACAAAGATACTGCCAGATTGATAATGACCACCGCTGCAAAATCCTGCAAGTTCAGACGTATCTTCTCATCCAGAAAGAAAATAATAACCAATGCCCCGATAGTAGTCAGCGTGGCCGCCAGTACAGAAACAAACGCCTTCAGATTGCGGCGATGCAGAATATGGTCTGTCATCACTATCGTATTATCTATCACCAAATTCAATGAGATGGTAATACCCGCCAATGAATAAAGCTGCATTTCCAGACCAAATGCATAATAAAGAATGACGGCAACAGATATATTAACCGCCAGACTGGTCACAATCAGGAACAGATAACGCAGATTTCGTGTTATCAACGCTACAAACAGCAATAAAATCAATACGGTCAGTCCGGTACGGAAATAAATCTTATCCAATTCTTTCTGAATATATTCCGTAGCGTCATAACTGATATGTACCTCATAGCCCGGAGGCATCTTCTGTTGCAACTCACCCATAAGGTGCTTCACTTCCCCACTTAAATTTAATTGATTGGCAGTTTCCTCGGCTGTGATATACAGGTAGACAGAATTCAGCCCGTTTATCCGGTAATAACTTTGCGGTCGTTCTTCCACATGCCTTACCTTTATCAGTTTATCCAGCGTAACCATCGTTCCATCTTCGGCTTGCAGTTGAATGGCTCCCGGTTCAAATTCCATTTCTTTTTCAGTAGATGTACGTACCAGTCTGATCCACTCTCTGCCCTCCGCACCTTTTTCAATAGAACAGATCCCCAGAAACTCTTTTTCATAATGGCGGTTAATGGCCCGTTGCACAGCCTGCAGTGTGATTCCCAAACGCGAAAGCTGGTCACTGTCATACTCCAACTGCCACTCCATAGGTGTAGCTCCATTCAGTTCCACTTTATAAATCCCCTTCAACTGTCCCAATACCGGCTTGATATTCTCTTCCGCATACTGCTGAATCAAAATAGGATTGGCAGGCGCATTCAGTGTATAAGTAATAAAAGGTCTGGATGCCTTATCATCCGAACGTCGCGTACTGATTTGAGGATAACTCACCCCCTCGGGCAGCTGAGGCCAGGTCTGTCTGATGATGGTAGACACTTCAAAGCGGGTAACGTCAATATCCGCATGCTTGTCCAGTTCCAAAGAAATTGAGCCGCTGCCGTTATCCGAAGTAGAGTTCACCTTCCTGATTCCCTTTACTCTGGCCATCATCGCCTCCAGTTTACTGGTAACCTCCGCCTCAATAACCCGTGACGAATTGCCGGGCATACTGAAAGAAACAGTCAGACCGGGCAAGGTACGCGACGGCGCCAGCTTAACCGGCAACAGCGGTACTAATACCACCCCTATCAGTGACAGGCAGACAAATGTCACTATCAAGGTAAACGAGGAGAGGTTACGCGGATTACTCATCGATAAATTCCTGTATTAAAATCAAACTTGTCCGCAAGGGAAAAACCGGACTCAAAATCGTGCAGCGTCAGTTTACGTATCTTATAATAATTCAACCAATAATTCTGCAAAGCCGAAATATAATTTTTCTGCGCCTCCTGCTGGCGGTTCAACGAAAGAGTAAGACTATTCACATCCGCCTTTCCGATGATAAAACGTTGGCGTGTCTGCTCGTATGCCATTACGGCAAGATCCAAAGCCTCCTCCGCACTCGCAATCAAACTCTGCTGAATATTAAAATCATTCACCGTCATAATCACCTCTTCCTCCACACTCAGTTCTTCCTGACGGGCGGCAATCCTCACCACATTCAGATTATTTCTCGCCATATTATATTTACCCTTTCTCACCCCCCAGTCAATCAAAGGAATAGAAACACTGACAGAAACCAAGTCCTGTTGCAAAGGATGCCTGTAAGCATCTCCCAGTTTATCCGCCACCTGGTTAAAGCCCACACTGGCATTAAAGCTGGCATTGAAACGGGATTCTTTCTTTGTCTTGTCCACATTCTGTTCCGCTTCCAGCACATTCTGCCGTTGTTCCAGGAAAGTAGGATTATTCTCTTTGGCCCGCATCAACGCATCATCTACGGGAATCATCTTTCCTGTGGGACGTCCCGGTATATCCAATTCAATCACAGTATTCTTATCCAGGTTCAGAAAGGAAGCCAATGAAAACATAGCGCGTTTCAAAGCAATCTGCGCATTCTGCAACGTATTATGCGCATTCACTTTGTCCAGCTGCAATGTCAGCAAATCGGCACGTGATATGGCTGCTATCTTATGACGCTGGAGTCCGATGCTATAAAGGGTATCACTGGACGCCACATTCTCCTCCGCCAAGCGGTAATCCGCCTGTGCCATAGCCAACGCAAAGAAATAAGTCACCGCTTCTTCTGAAACCATTTCCGTGTTATAAATGAATTGCTTCTTCACCTTTTCATACTTCAACGGCTCTATTTTCCGGTCCCAACGAAAAGCATTATATCCCAACAGGCTCTGTTGATATCCCACACGCACAGGGATACTGGAATACTGTGTAGACTTTGAGTCACCGAAATTACGCATAAAGTCCAGTTCCGAATCAATATAGAAAGTACCGCCCGTCCAGTCCAGATTCTGTTTGATACTCAATCCACCCGATGCGCTGAACATCTGTTGTTCACGATACACATCCATATCCTCATTCGAATCATAACGCTGGGTGATATAGCGATAATATTTAGCCGGAGTCAGATCCAGCGTAAGACTCGGCAAACGGTTCGCCTTGTAAGTACGATATTCCCAATATCCCGACAAATAAAGATTCTGATATCTGAAAGCGGACAAGGAACTATCATTCGCAATCTCTATCGTGCGTTGCAAATCCAGCTTCACCACCTGCTGCGCCTTTGCTCCGAGAGACAACAGCATACACCCCACCATCCATATGCTAATGTACTTCATTTTTGTCATGTTTTCTATAAATAAACCAATATATTAAAGGAATGATAAACAAGCTGACCAAAGTTCCCACCACCATAGAGCCAATCATGGCAATAGACAAAGGCTTCTGCATCTCCGACCCCATATCCGAGGTAAACAGCAACGGAACCATTGCAAAGACAGTTGTCAGCGAAGTCATGATAATCGCTCTCAACCTGCGCCTGCCCGCTGTATGAATGGCTTCCACCAAAGGCATCCCCGCTTTCCGTAATTCATTGATGGCATCCATTTTTAAAATAGAGTCATTCACCACAATACCACAAGTCACGATAATGCCTATGGCAGACATCAAATTCAACGTGTGACCGAAAACCCATAATGCCAGCAAAGCAAAAGCCGTATCAATAGGAATTTCCATCAAGACAATCAGCGGTTGCAGGAAACTCTCGAATTGCGCGCAAAGGATAAAATACATCAGCAACAAAGAAACAAAAAGAATCACAGTCAATTCCCCCATCATTTTTTCATTCGAAAAGAAACTACCCGAGAAATCCACTTCCCATTCCTTTTCCTCACTAACCACCTCTTTTACATTCCGCATCAGTTCCGGTGCATCCTTCACATCATAAAAACTTAAAGGAATATATTCTCCGTTCTTTCCCGCCGTAATACTCTTCAAATCTTCGGCGGGCACTACCGTCACCAGATTATTCAAAGGAATATGATTCACCTCTCCGTTACCATCCGCCATCGTCCGCACCAAAGTTTCACTTAATACACTATTTACACTCTTTTCCTCTCCGGCAATACTGATAGGCAGATATTGCTGATAAGAGCGTAAAACGGAAACCTTGTTTTCTTTGAAAGCCGTGCGGAGCACCCGCGTCAATTCATCATATGATACGTTATACAACAACAGTTTTTCTTTATTGATTATCAGATTCATCTGATTCCGGAAAGCGATGCCCGTCGGAACATTATCCGCCACCCGCGTAATTTCCTTTTCCAACCGCTGCAAATGCTCCGCATCCGGTGCCTGCGACTTATTCGCCGTATGGAGTTCCGCTACCACATCCGCTTCTCCTGTCACAAACAATTTTTCAAAGATTGTTTCGGGAGGTGAGAAAGTAACCACAGCCAACGGATATTTCTCTCTTATCTCCTTCTCTAATAATTCCTGCAATGAATAGATTCCGGATGGCTTTTCCGTCTTGAAATAAAGTTCCGCTTCGGTAGACGAAAGTTCACTGCCCCCGTTCAATATATAATCCTGCATACCCACATAAGCAGCATGCTCCGTTACCCGGTCGTCCACCTGTTTCATTAAATCATCCACCCGGCGGTTGTTCTCGTCCACATGGATATTCTCATTCCACTCTATCCTTGCCACCAGTTCATTCTGGTCAATCTGCGGCATACGCTCTTTTTCCATTACATAAAAAAGAAACACACACAGTGGAAGGGTTGCCAGCGTGCCGGTCACACAAAGCTTTTTATGTGAGAACACCCAGTCAATCCCTTTATCATAAAAGCTTTCCAGCCACTCATTTTTCAGCAGATTGTCAAAACGTCTGGAAAGAAATCCCTTACTGCGGATACCGACCTTATAAAACAACAGATACAATACGGGCAGCAACATAATACCCGTAATATAAGATATCATCAATCCCACCGTGATAGAAAAAGCCTGATCCATAAAAATAGCTCCGGCTATGCCACTCATAAATATCAAAGGCACAAATACCGCAATGGTTGTAAGGGACGAACTGAGCATCGGTGTAATCATTTCCGTCGTGCCCACGGCACACGAACGTTTCAGAGAATACCCCCGTTCACGATACTGCGAAATATTTTCCGTTACAATAATGGCGCTGTCTATCATCATACCTACTGCCAGAATCAAGCCCGAAAGTGATATCACATTCAGCGACACATGACAGAAATAAAAGAAAAAGAATGTGATTACAATAGAAGTAACCATGCTGATGCCGATAATCAACGGTGAACGGACATCCCCCAAAAACAGCACGGCTACAATAAAGATAAACAAGAAACCCAAAGATAGGTTCTGCTGCAAATTCGAAATGGTATAGTCCAGCAATTCCGTCTGATTACGGCTTACGCTGAATTCAATATCCGGATATAGAGAAGCAAAATAATCGGTTGTTTCTTTCAGCTTCTCTTTCATGACATCCATATTTTCATCGCTCTGCTTGATAATGGCCAGCGTCACCGCCCTTTTTCCTCCGGCTACGGAACGTCCCATCTCTTTTTGCGAAACAATATCTACTTTGCAGAGCTCTTTCAACTGCATAATACGTTCCCCCTTGCGGATATAGATATTCTTCACATCCTCCGGGGTACGAAGCAGGGTAGCTATGCGAATATTATATTCATAATAACCATCCCTCACCAGCATACTTCCCGGCTCTACATTATTGGCGGAAAGTGTATTCTCTATATCCTCCACACTGATACCTGTCATGGCCAGTTTATCTTTATCAGGAACAATTTGCAAAAGCCTTCCGGGCACTCCGGTTATATCCGCCATAGCCACTTCGGGTAACTGTTCGATGCGGCGTTTCACCACATTCTCCGCCAATTCGCACAACTCCAGAAATTGTTGCTCGTCGGTTTCCTGATAAGCACCGTCGTTTTTCAAAGTCATATTGACATAAAGTACAGGAATATCCGTTGCACTTGCTTTGATAGCCTTGGGACGTGTCACTTCCTTGGGAAGACTGTTCATAGCGGCATCTATCTTCTCATTCACCTCTATAAATGCCAGGTCGGTATTCACTCCAAAGTCAAATTCCAGACGGATCACACCCGCCCCGTCACGGGTTTCACTTTTTATTTCTCTCAGTCCGGCCACTTGCAGCAACTGTCTGCGCACAGGGGTAACCACCGTATTCTCCAGTTCGCGTGCCGATGAATTCTCGCCCGTTACCTGTATGGTAATCTGCGGTATGGCAATATCGGGCAGCAAAGATACAGGCAGCGAAAAGTAGGTCACCAACCCGACAATAAAACAGGCGGTAAAAGCCATCAGCACCGCAATGGGCCGTTGCAATAAGAACTTAACCATACCTTTAATTTTTAATTACCCTCACCGGTGCTTCATGAGCCAGATTCACATTTCCGGTAGTTATCACCTCCATACCTTCTTCCAGTCCGTCTGTGACAGTATATTCCTCCATATTCTCCAATCCCGTATGCACATAGTTCCACATAGCTTTACCCTCTTTCAGTGTAAATACCACCTGTTTGCCGGAACGTAGTACAACCGCCGTTTTGGGGATAACCAGTTGTTCGCCCACAGAACGCTTCACGCTTACCCTTACATTCATGCCGTCGAACAATTTATTACTCCCGTTCACTCGCGCCTTTATCCGTACCATTCCATTCTCGTCCACCAGCGGATTAATCTCACTGATACTTCCCTGGCGCACCCCTGCTGCCGATGCATAAGGAGTAATCTCCACCTTATCCCCCACTTTCAGCAATGGCAGCTCATTTTCAAGTACGGTGAAATCCACCTCCATATTTCCGGCATTGATTACCCGGCAGAAAGGCTCGGAAGTTTTGGGCATATTATATCTCTTTTCAAAGAGGTTGGCAATCACTCCATCGAAAGGAGCAGTCAACGTAGCTTGTTCCATATCATATTGAGCAGATTCATATTGAGCTTTGCTCTGCTCATACCCGCTTTTTACTTTTGCCAGTTCCAGCACATCAGCAGGTATCACCTTCAGATTATCGGGAGCATATCCTTGTCCTATCAACACATCCTGCATCTCCAGGGTAGCCTGTGCCAAACTATTTTTATTCTGTACCAACGTATTGTTCAACTTAAACAAATCCAATTGGGCTATTTTTTGACCTTTCCGCACTATATCCCCGTTCTTTACCCAGATATTCGCCACCACTTCCGAGGTACGAAAATACAGGTCGGCATAATCCTGTGCCGTCACTTTCCCGTTACTGATCAATTCATGATTGAAAACCTGCTTTTTCAGCGGCATCACCGTCACCTCATTGGGTAAAGAAGGAAGAACTGTTTCCACCCCTTCTTTTTCCGTTGTTTCCTTTTTTTCTCCCGAGCAGGCAGTGAAAGAAACGGCTAATAATAAGCCTGATGCAAATATGTGTAATTTCATGGTCATATTTTGTGATATCTATAACAAATAAAAACTTTTTATTTTGAAAAAACTAATTTTCGGGTACTTTTTTTAATAATTCCCGTGCTTTCCGTCTCATCTGCTTGATAGCGGTAGATTGAATTTTCGGTTCTTTCTCCAATACCGTCTGTACCATCCGCTCCAATTTGTCACACCGATAAAAAAACGGATCCGCATATAGATTGGCCAAAAGATAATAAGGATAAATCCTTCCGGGCAACCGATGGACAGCACGCATAAACCAATATTCCGCACTATCATAGTGCTTCATGTCTTGTTCATTTTTCCCGATAATATTTAGTATCATGGGATCGCCACTCACTTTCAAGGCCTCTTTCAGTACCTTGTTAGACAGTTCGGGTTCATGCAGTTTATGCAAGGCATGGCCATACTCAAACATAAAGCGGGTATTCCCTTTCATTTCTTTCTGAATTTCAGCATAGCTTTCCACCGCTTGCTGATAAGCTCCCGAGTGGTAAAACATACGGCTTTTGGTCCATTGCTTACAAGCTTCTACAGTCTTGGATTTCTGCTGATATTTACAGAAACAGCCATAGCTTCCGATTAACAATAAAACAGTAAATAAAATGCGAGGCCAAACTTTCTCTAAAGGAAGAACACGGATACCGCAAGCTAATACTAATATAATCAAAGCCGAAACAAACGCTGGAAATTGTAATGGATAAGAAGAAAACGCAAATACCGCTAAAGATAGCAATGCGCCGCATAGTCCATAGATGCCTTGTTTATGACCTATGTACATGCTCCCACCTAGTATCAACAACCCGATGCAAAGCACAGGTATTCCCCAGGCAATGGCTACTTGCAGATATTCATTGAAAACATATTCGGGAGCACCTGCCACAAGTTCCTCCGTTGCCGTATAATTTCCGGCTGCAAAATAATTCTCCTGCGCTTGTCCGTAAGCAGCCGGAACACTGTTCCATCTGCATCCTGTCCATGGGTGCTCACTGACAGCTTGGGCAGCAATTTTCCACATAAACAGACGGCCGTCTGCCGAATCCTTTTTCATTTGATAAATGCCACCCAATGCTATACCGCCCAAAATAAAGGTTACTATGGCAAAAGACACTGCCTGCTTACGATGATGCCTGATATAATGCTGAATTTCCATCTTATAGTGTATACCACAAACATAAATGGAAGAGACCGCTGCGGCTATCCATGCCGAGCGGCTCATTCCGGCAGGCAACACACAAAGAATCAATAGCATGACAGCTAAAGCAACATAATAAGGTATGGTTTTCTTACCCTCTTTCCGCTTTAACCATTCATACAGGCAGATAGGGAATATCATGGCAAGGTAGCCTGAATAAGGACCGGGATTATAGAACGAACCGGTCAAGGCATAGAGGGAATGGTTGGAATAGGTAAATCCGTATACCTGGCGGATGCCCCAAACGGCTTCTATACCTCCGTATAGAATAAACACCCATGAAACGACAGCCGACAGACATTCCTTAATCCGTGCCGGAAAAAGAAATATCAACAGGGCAAAAGCTGCCGATGAAAGAACTCCACAGGCATACATCCACCGCCAGTCATCCGCCAAAATATCGGATGACAGTGAAGACGTACTACAACACACCACGCTGAGACACAACGCAACCGGTATGCCTGCCACCAATGCTATTCCATATTTCAGCCATTTATTTTCCATTTCTACCACCAAACTTGTTTCCCGTCTTCGTATGTAAAAATCCGCTCTTCTTTTCCTTGAGTATGATTTTTTAACCACAATAAAGCGCCTTTAGGCACATCATCATAATGAAGTTTATTGTCGACTGCTAATTTTCGCCCTAAACTAATCCATTTCATATTCCAATAGAACAATTCATATTCATTATCGACACATATTTCATTACTATCATGTATTATTGCATTATTACTTCCATAATATGGGTATTTACGGTAAAGTATAATACTTTCTTTTTCTGTACTAGCACACAGTCTTTTATGGTTCCATCTTCTAAAAGAATTATAGGAAACCCTATAGGTTTATTATTCAACCGCCCATTTTGGCTGATAAATGCTAAGAAAACGATCCCCTTTCCTTCGTTTAAATAAGTTCTTATTTGATTATCTCCCCATAAAATTCCTCTCCCGACTGATTCAAACAAAACACTTCCATTCATCACCTTTGATAAAGCAACAGGAACCCAGTCATGATTATTAAAAGTACAAAGACTGATTAATTGTTTATCTTTCTGTGAAGGCACTCTAAAGGTTAAATCAGAAAGAGGCATAGCATATTCGGATGTAACATCACATAGTGGAATATCATATTTTTTCCTATAAATCTTAGAAATCTTGTATACAACTTCATTTTTTCCTTCAGGGCCATATCCCACTTCTATAAAATCACCAGTAGCATCTTTCACCACATTCCAACAATGCGAAGAACTCCTATTAGCCCATGCCGGAACATAATCAATAGAAGCAGGGATTCCAATGGCACGTAAAGACAAAGCTAAAAATGCCGCCATATCATCACAAGTACCCCAACGGGTCTGTAGCATTTCAGCATAAGACTGTTTATAAGGATATTTAGTCATTCCTATATTATAACGCATTCCACCTAATTTTATGATACGAAGGGCCAATTCTCGTGGAGACATTAAAGAATCCAATAAATGACCAAACTTTTGAAAACCTTCCTCGCGCCAATTCGATAATGGCTCATGGTCTATACGGTAAGGCAAAATATAATGACAGAATTCATCAAATGAACAGTAATCTTTTATTTTTCCATTCTCCCATATTTTAAAAGCATATTCAATATTTTTTATTAAATAATCTCCCGTTATAACTTTTATATCTTCAATCTTACTAAAACCTGCCAACTGTCGTTTAGAAATAGAATCAAATCCATACCAAATCTTAGAATATCGCACATCCCAACTTATAGGATCATTTTGTGGGATAATCTTCAAAAAGTTCTTATATCTATCCAACGAATCATAAGGGAGTATTGAATATTTACCAGGCATATTTTCAATCAAAAAACAGGCAGCACGGTATTTCAAGCTATCATGTTTAAAATGCTTCAACACTTTTTCCAACTCCGCTTTATTATGTTTAGCCTGCTGCAAAGCAATATCCAAATGACTTACTCCATTCGTACAAGCAGAAAGAAGAATTACAAAAACAAAATATACACCACAAACTCTCATACAACTTTATCTTTTTAAATATCCTGTCCATACGTATTTCATCCGTCACTCCATTCTTAGACTTCCATATCAATGTCGCCTTTCCTACAATATATTCCTCCGGCAAAGGCCCCCAATAGCGCGAGTCCTGAGAATTATAACAATTATCACCACCCATGAAATAATAATTGTGCATAAAAACATAATGCTCCACTTCCCGCCCATTTAAATAAAAATGCCCGTTACTTGCTATTAATTTATCTTGTTGCTCCCATTCTATAAGATTGCGATAAAGCAAATAATGTTTATCATCCATCACAATAGTATCCCCACGGGAAGGAAGATAAAAAGGACCAAAATCTTTAATACTCCATTTTAAGATGGTATCACCGGGATAAGCAAAAAAACAATTTTCCTGTATCATTTTCTCCACATTCCTCGGTTTCTCCAAAAAATGCGCCAAACTGTTTTGTGAAACTATATTTCCTAATTCCTTATCATAACCTCTGACCCTATATCGGGCGTCCCTTATTTCAACAGTATCACCCGGCAATGCGATACACCTCTTTACATAATAAAGCATCAGGTTAAACCCTATACTGTCCCATCGTTCCGGATAAGGGAAATTAAAGACCAATACCTCATTGCGCTGAAATTCACTGAATCCCTTCAAACGATCGATGTGTAGCGGCTTATGTTGCCGGGCATCACCAAGGCTGAATATACGTGGTCCTTTCAACATTTTATTGACAAGCACATAGTCACCCGGTATCAGAACCGGCTCCATGGAGTCAGAAGGTATGGCAAATGAGGCAAAAACAAATATCTGTAATAACAACCAAATAATCATCATTAACAAACTCCCTCCGGTCACACAAACCAGCAAGTTATATAAAACGCCTATGTATTTCTTTATATACCTCATTTTAAATCTTAAAAGGTTGGAAATTTCTGCCGCCTGTTCTGCATAAAGAAAATATGTTCTTCACGCCCACGGGTCAGATCGCGTAACCAGAACAATGCATTGTCAGGCACAATCCAGTCCAAACAGGTAGTATCAGCCCGCTGTTTTCCCAAACTCTTCCATCCTTCAGTACCGGCATGACAGAACAACTCATAAATATCACCCGGAGAAATAAAATTGTCATCATTCCGGGGCATATACTCCAGGCAATCTATAACTGCGACACGGCCCAAATCAACAACAACCTCCCCTCCTTTGTCTAAAGACAGATAATAAGAAAGAGGATCACCATCCGCCACGTGCTTTGCCAGCACATGCATATTTCCTTTTTCCGTAGGACTCCCCCAAACCGCTATCGGAGAAACAGCCTTTCCATTGGCATAAAATGTCATTTCCGCCAGTTCCGCACATTTATCATTGTCAGCCTTATATCTTATGTAACGGCACTTAACCGACTTATTCAGAAAGATTCTATTCCTTGCTATCACGGGAGTATCCGCTATCTCATATAATGTCTTTCCATCTTCAAAATTTTTCGTCATACTTCCCTCAAAAGTACCTCCCACCACATGGCCCATAAAGCTGCGCAACCAACCATATACCGGATATTTTCTATACAAACGAACCTTTACTGTTTTCTCCCAATCCGGAAGAAACGTATTTATTTCTCCACCTGCAAACCAAAAGGGGAAGCCGGAAGAATAATAATTGCCTTTGGTATATTTCATGGGAAGATATACCAGTTCCGATTCTAGATTAGGTATTTCCATCTTGCCGCTTGCCGAGCGTGCACAGGCACAACTCCACCAATGCGCTTCGTGGAAATGGGCCAGATAACAAACCTCATCATCAGGAATACCGGTAAGTATGCGTAACGTATCCGGATAATATGCATAACTGACATCTTTCATATAAGGGTGATAGAATAAAAGCGGCATTGATTTCCAATCATCTCCCAGATGTGCTGCCTTTGCTTCTTGAAAACCATACATGGGCCTGTAAACCTTGCCACGTTTATACCCTCCCGTATCCCTACTCCCCCTTACAGCCTCCGAAGCTATATACCAAATAGGTACATCGCGCCCTGTCGTGTCACGAACAACATTCCACACATGTCCCCCTCTGGCATCCGTATCTTCCATACAAGGAATGCCGACAGCCCGAAATGCATAAGTCACTATATCCGCCGCATCCACGCAACTACCATATCGATGGCTGAATAAATATCTGGGACCGATATGAGGCAGTTCAAAGTCTTCACAATAAATAAAGACAGGTTCTTGTAGATGCCTGCTTACCAAATTCGCGGCCTCCACCACATCACTGCCTTTATATATGGAATCTAATAAATATCCATATTTCTTTTCATAAAGTTCACGCCATTCTTCCAGCGGTTCATCCCCTATACGATAAGGCAACAAGTATTCACAAAAATCTTCAAATGAAAGAGAACGGTTCCATGGACGTTTCTGCCAATTATCAAAAGCACGGTCTATATTGTCTATCAAGTATTCGGCTGTGATAATATGGGCATCATATATTTTAGGAAGATTACGATAGGTATAATGCCCCCAACGTCTGGCATAAGTCTGGTCTATTTGTCCGAAAGGACTATAATAAGTACGTACACGCTTCACACTATCCATTTCACTTCCCTGTTGGTAGGAATAGCAATGAGGCATATTCCGTATCAAAAATTTAGCCGCTTCCAATTTTAAAGAATCATAGGTATAATGCTGAAGCAGTATCTCCAATTCCAAACGATTAGAAGTAGCAAAATCTAAAGCATGTTTCAATTGTTTCTGCTCAAAAGAAGAGTGGGCACAAGAGATACATACTAATGAAAAAAGGACAAGGAGTCTTGCTAAGAACATAATATTATTCATTTGTTAATTTGGTGGAATAGTATAATTTACCCCTGCGAAAACATAAATTAAAACTAAACTCAAAACACACCTTATTCTTCCCGCTATCTGATACAATCTAAAACACAGGAATTAAATTATGTACCTGAGTAAAACTACATTTCAACCAGTCTGAAGAATCAGACTCAATTGATATTTTTAGTTTCAATAATTAGTTACTTCATCTTATTTTCAGAAAAGGAGAGAATAAGGATTCACACTTACAATAAAATAAAGATACTATATTTGTCATCGTACTTTACTAAATAGTTCATTAAATTCAAGTGCTACTACAGAAGGATTTAAATTTTCCTCAAAGGATTCCACATCCTTATTTTCCCATATATACCCCAAACAATATAATTTATTATCATTAGACAAATACTGAGTATTAAACAAATAGGATTCTGCAGAAATTCCACCATCAATTTTGATGATAACTTCCTCTTGCAAATTCTTACTAATAATCCAATAATAAACCTCTGGGATTCGTTCACCTTCATTGTTCAATAAAACATTTAAAAATATATAATCATGATTTTCCAGATAATTTATAATAGATGCATAGTTAGAACGCTGCAATTCTTCTATAACTTCCATGCCCGATAATTCATGTAATTTCTTAGGCAGCTTATAATTAGGAAAGTCCATAGCATATGATAAGTCCAATTTCCCATTTTCTATCGTATACAAATCATGATTTAGCGACTCATGAAACGTCAACCATTCTCCATTTCTTCCAAAATTATTCTCTACCATCGGAAGCATATTAGACTTTTGATGAAGATAATATGCCACATTGGCGATATTTTCATCTGTACAAATCATTTTAGCATCGCCATACGTGGTGTTGTTACCTACATAAAACCAATAATTCTGCCTATCATCTATGGCAAAAGAAAACGCAGGATAAGTAACCTCCTTCTTGTCTAAGAAATCTCCCCCAAAAGTATAACAAAAAATTCCTCCATCTGATAGGACCTCTAAAACTTTACTTTTCTGATTAACAACGACATCATAGACGCTAGTATATTCACCAGGGCCATTTCCCCTGTGTCCGATATAACCGGAAAACTGTCCATCACTAGTAAAGCTAAGTATAGATGATTCTGAATTTTTTGAATATACAATCCAACCACTGTCAACTTTAATTATAGATGAATTACGATCGACCATACTAGAATCTGAAAAACTGAGAACGGTTATATCCTTACTCAAAGTCAATTTGCTTTGCTCAAGTGTGATTGCTTCAGTTTTATTAAAAATATAATCAAATGTTTTTTTATGTTTTACACTACATGAAACAAAAAGAAATGGGAAAAATATTAATATCAACTTTTTCATTATATAGAATTTAAAGTTAAAATAAGCTCCAATCCAATGGAGTACGACCCGCGCGCCGTGCAGAAAATCCAGTCCGTGCACCCGAAACTCTTCATCGCCGGGCATTCCCACATCCTCAAAGTCATCTACGATCCCGTCTACGACCTGCTCCATGTCAACCCCGGAGCCGCCGGGGAGTTCGGCTTCCACAAGGTCCGCACGGCCGTACGCCTTACGATCGACGGCGCGGAGATGCGCGACATGGAGGTCGGCGAGTGGCCCCGCAACTGAAAACCCGGCGGGCGGAGAGCTAAAACCGACTGTCCGGGAGAGCCTTTTCCGTCACAAAATCACCCGAAATAAAATTTTATACCCCAAAAGGCCGGAAATGCATTCCGGGCGGATTTCGGTGATCGTCAGCGAAATATTCGGAACATTCCGGCAAGTCGCACCACAAAAAAGCCGATGCTATACAATTCCGTCCGAAAACACTCCAATAAAGCCCGAAAGACACTGGAAGTCAGCCGGTAAACCCGATGCCTTGGGGCTGCTCCGAAAATGCCCGTCCGACGGAAAGGCCTCTGCGTCAGCCACCAAAGTTCAGACACTAAACAAAAACGGCCACATAATAATCACATACGCGCTCTCGTTAGTATGGCGAATTCATAACGACGACGCAACATGCAACCAAAAATTTCGAAAACGTTGGAGGGCATCATCGCCCGTTCGGCATTCAACACGACGAAGGCGGGAATGACGCATTCGCTCAAGGACTTCCTCACGCTGGAACTGCTCCGCGAAGAGGGGTCGCTCGCCTACCAGCTTTTATCCTCCCGGCTCAAGGACTGGGAGCTTTATCAGGTGCGCCTGCGCATCGAACGCGAGGTAATCAGCGCCAAACAGCAGGAGACCCGGTCGCCCGAGGAGTATTACCGCGACTTCACCGAGGAACTGCTCGTAATGCCGGGCGTCGCCCGGAGCGTGTCGACGGCCCACGCGCTGCTGGCCATCATCAGCGACCGTTCGACGGCGACCGCGCGCGTGCTGGAGATGTACGGCGTGACGGCCGAC
>OGYK01001544.1_pt1 | contig 16483 bp, 13 predicted proteins | sample 1576501 | NCBI WGS metagenome assembly OGYK01 (sample SAMEA3541530, study PRJEB24748) | human gut metagenome | biome: human gut; feature: human-associated habitat; material: faeces | place: China | collected 2012
TTGAAAACCGTTGTGCTGCGAGGCACCCGGGGTTCGAATCCCTGTCTCTCCGCTGAACTAACTGGATAATGAATAGGTAAGTCTCATAAATTCAACGATTTGTGGGACTTTTTTTATTCCATTATCTCTGCCCTATCGGATATTATTTAGCCCTTTATAGAATAAGAATTTATACTTTAGTTTTGACTGAACTTCAGTATATATGTGCAATTTTAGAACAAATAATCTAAAAATGATTTTCTTTTGTAACTTAGCATAATATTTAAAACAAATATGGTAAAAGCTACAAAAGATAATAGGCCTTTTTCAAGTGGTGTGTTTGATTTAGAGGAGTTCAATATTTATACAAAGGTAATTGATTTGCCTCTTGACGGGATTCCGACATATCTAGAAGAAGGGATAAATGGAGTTTGTACCGGAGGCTCTGCTCTTTTTAATGTGTTTTCTAATAAACGCAGGGTTGTGAAGAATGATTTGATAACTATTTTTCCTTATCAGTTGGCAAGTATAACCGAAATCAGTACAGACTTTGCCGTTATTTTCTTTAAAGTACCAAAGAAATTGTTTATGGATACCATTAATGGGCTGGGTAGGCTTACACTTGACTATTTTTTCTATATGAGGAAATATTATAGCTCTCCGCTCAGTGAAGAAGAGTATAAGCGCTTTGTTCATTTCTGTCATATATTGTCATGCCGTGTAGATTTATCTTGTGCCTTTCTTAGGAGGGAATCGGTGATGTATTTATTGAGGGTTTATTATTGGGACTTGTATGTGGGCTATAAGAGTAACCCCAAGGCTATGGCTTCCGTGAAGTTTGTACGTAAAGAGAAGCAGGTTTTTGAATTCTTTTATTTGGTTATAGAGTATCATACTATAAGTCGTGATGTGGCATTTTATGCAGATAAGATGTGTATCTCACCTAAATATCTGACAATGTTAATAACAGATAATACTGGTCGTTCGGCTAAAGAGTGGATTGTGGAATATACCATACTTGAGATAAAAGTCTTATTGAAAGACTCCAATCTTGAAATAAAGGAAGTGGTTTCACGAACTAATTTTCAATCGAATTCTACGATGACACGTTTTTTTCGTAAGCATACAGGCACTACTCCGTCAGAATACCGTGAGAGAATGTTTGTCTGATATTTGGATAATTTGTACTTATACCAAAAGGCAAGAAAGATATGAAAGAATATCTTAAAATAATAGATGAAATAATCGCTCTTGTGGGGTTACATTTAATTCCCAAATTTGTTAATCTATATCAAGGCCAGGTTGACATAAGATGTGAGGAAAATGATACTGGAGTCTTAATTAATATTATTGTGTCTTTACCAGATAAAAATGAACTGCAGGCTTTGCAAAATCAAGTTGGTATGGACTCACTACAAGCCAAACAGATCTTAGAAGGAATATTAAAATTGGAGAAAATGGATTCATGCAAACCATTGGAAAACAGACAACTGGAATTGAAACGAATTTGGCTTAACAAGCTTGTTTCAGTGTTGGAAGAGCATATGGAAAATACAGAGTTTAATGTTGCTATGCTCTGTCAACTGTTGGGAATGAATCGAAAACTGTTGTATCGAAAGATTAAACAGTTGACGGGGGTTACTCCAGTAAGCCTTATTCGGCGTGTTAGGATGATAAGAGCCGCTACACTTTTATTACAAGGCAGATTCACTGTATCGGAAGTAATGTATATGGTAGGCTATTCCAATCCTTCTTATTTTTCCAGGTGTTTCATGGCAGAATATAATATTTCTCCAAGTCAATATGCAATAATTCAAAAAAAAACAGGTGGAGCGTCCGAATAAGGGGGCACTCCACACATGATTCATTGTCTTTTGTTCTGTTATTTTTTATACCAATCCTTACAGTCATTTCCCATTGATTTTGCCCATGTAGCAAAACCGGGATATTGGCTGTCAATTCTGTTCCTTTCTGTTACCGGGGTAAACCCTAGCATCGGTATATCGATAGCAAATGGATATGCTCCTTTACGGTCGATATAGTAAGCATCATCATTGCTGCCAATCAATGACTGATTGGCATAAGCTGTAGCTTTGTGTTTGGGCAGATGAACCTCTGTGCGATTCTGTTCTCCTTGTGAATATTTTACGATGATGTATGGATTATAGGACAATAGCTGATTCTTTAGGAAAGAACCGTTGAATTCTCTGGTGACTACATATTTATTGCCTATATTCTGTTTGGCATTGGACATTACGATAATGGACGAAGTCTCTTTTTCCAATATTGCACCTTCCGGCAAAGTGATTTTATCGCCAATTTGTGCTGCATCTATCTGATAGGCAAATGCGTTAACATATGTAGCGCCATCATGTACCGGAGTGAATTCGTCAACGATCTTCGTTACTATATTCTTTTTGTCGAAATAGACTTTGCGTTCGTATTCTACAATTACGTCATTCATGTCATAATCGCCACCGGAAGGCCAAATATCTTCGAATGCCAGTGTGCCGGTAACATTTTCATCTTCATCGGGTTTGGGTTCTTCTTTATCACCTTCATCGGGAATAGACGGCCTTTCAGGATCGTCAATAGAACTTCCCGGAGTAGCATCTACATAAAATAAAAGGTCACAGTAGCTTTGATTTACACCATCTTCTGCTCCAAGAATCGTCTTGCCGCTTTTTTGGTCTTTAACAGAGACAAAGGCCGACATGTTGTTTTGGGGATTGGAAGTGCGAAGATTTGAATTGTATGGATTATATAAATCAGGCAATTTAAGATAATCTTCTAAATTATTTCCATAACCGTTCTTAAAACCGTCGGCATAAAGAAACCAGCCTACTGTATATCCTGCTGGGAATGTATCATGGGCTTGGCCGTCTTCATCGAAGTAAAGCAGACGAACTTTATTCCCGGATTCTAAAATCAATATTTGGCCGCCATACCAGTCAAAAGACACATTGGGGAATATAATGTATTTCCTCACTTGGTCTACATCGACGGACGTTCCGGTTTTATAAAAATAATATCCGAAAGTATTGTTATAACTTGCACTTCGATTGAGAAAAATGAGATTCAATGCGGTGTTGTCCTCCTTTATCGAAATATTGATAGTTTTTCCATTACCAAGTAATTTTGAATTGTCTTGTCCTCCTTTATTGAAGAATGTTTTCATCCGGTCTGTCAAATCCAAAATACTTTCATTACCAATATTTTTTTCCTTTGTCATATATTGGCTGTTCAGCTGACCTCCTTCTCCCCAATAGCACAGTGAGTATAGATTTTGGGATTTGTTTACTAAATAAGGTACATCAGACGAAGCGCGAGTGACAGACTTTGTTTTAGGATTTGATTTTGCCGACATGTCAAAAATGACAGCATTGTCTTTAATTTCAAGTTCTATGCATCCCGGCAATCCCCATGTCGCAGTATATAAATAAACTTTATTAAGATAGGTAGGAAGCTGCATTTTTCCCTCATACTTACCGCTGTTGTCGGTATAGGTTTTGAACAAGGCTTCTATACCCTCTTTCTTTATCGGCGTACCTTCCACTGTTTCCATCGGATTTTCACCGTAAATTTCTATCAAAGGAGTAAACCCGTAAATGTCATAGTTGACAGAAAGCCGGACATCACTGCGCATCTCAAAGCCGAAATATTTATCCGGGTCAGGAAGAGGTTCTTTTTCACGATTCGGGTCGTATACGTCTTTCTCCATACAACCTGTCATAAGGCCTGAAAGTGCAAGCACTAAAATGAAAGCCCCAATGCTAATTAAGCGGTTTTGTTTCATAAGATATAAAAATGTTATGTTAATTTTATTTGTGTGTATTTTTGATTAGTTACTTGCTCTTTAAATACCCGATACATTTTATTATGCAAATTTAGTCTGTATTGCTCAAACTCATTGATACAAAATTGACAAAAGAATGATAGAAAAAGGACAGTTGATTTTTTTTGTATATCCATGTGATAGTTTGTCGGGAGTGTCTTTTTGTTCTTCCTTTATTGGATTTTACCCTCTTTTCAGTATATTTGCGCTCGGCGTTTTAAGAATATTATCTTTGAGCCGATTCCAATACTAAACTAGATAGAATTAATGGAGAAAATAAATGCAGTAATTACGGGAGTGGGAGGGTATGTTCCTGACTATATTCTGACCAATGAAGAAATATCCAAAATGGTAGATACGACAGATGAGTGGATAATGGGGCGTATCGGTATAAAGGAAAGACGTATCTTGCACGAAGAAGGATTGGGGACTTCGTTTATGGCCCGTAAAGCTGTAAAACAATTAATGCAACGTACAAAATCTAATCCTGATGATATTGATTTGGTGATTGTGGCCACTACAACGGCCGATTATCATTTTCCTTCAACAGCATCCATATTATGTGAGAGAGTAAAGCTTAAGAATGCTTTTGCTTTTGATATGCAGGCTGTTTGTAGTGGCTTTTTGTATGCATTGGAAACTGGAGCCAATTTTATCCGTTCGGGAAAATACAAGAAGGTCATTGTAGTAGGGGCTGATAAAATGTCGTCGGTGATTGATTATACCGATCGTGCCACTTGTCCGATTTTTGGTGACGGTGCTGCCGCTTTCATGCTGGAACCCACCCGGGAAGATATGGGAGTAATGGATGCCGTATTGAGAACAGACGGGAAAGGTCTGCCCTTTTTACATATCAAAGCAGGAGGTTCCGTATGTGCTCCATCTTACTATACACTGGACAATCGGATGCATTATATTTATCAGGAAGGACGTACAGTCTTTAAATATGCTGTGGCCAATATGGCGGATGCTTGTGAGGCGGTCATGGAGAGGAATCACTTGACGAAGGAGGACATTGACTGGGTGATTCCCCATCAGGCAAACATGCGTATAATTACTGCAGTTTCGCAACGCTTGGGAGTATCTCCCGAAAAGGTAATGGTCAATATAGAACGGTATGGAAATACAAGTGCCGGCACGCTTCCGTTGTGTGTATGGGATTTCGAGGATAAGCTTAAAAAGGGGGATAAACTGATTTTTACAGCATTCGGAGCAGGATTTGCCTGGGGAGCTATTTACGTGAAGTGGGGATACGACGGAAAAGGTTGAGGCTCACTGATAAGATTTAGGTTGTTTGTTTTTTTTCTGATACAACTTTTAGTATCTTTGCGAAACAGCAGTTTTTTATTGTGACAGAAAATTGCATGTGTTTTGTTAACCATATAGAAAACTAAAAACAATCAGCGTATTATGAACCAGGAATTATCCATGAGCCCCAATCTATTGGTGGCTGCCCTTCAAAAACCGGCTTCCGAATTTACGAAAGCAGACATTGTTTCCTATATAAAGGAGAACGACATTCGTATGGTGAACTTCATGTATCCTGCGGCAGACGGGAGACTGAAGACACTGAACTTTGTCATCAATAATGAAGCATACCTTGATGCCATACTTACATGTGGTGAACGCGTAGATGGTTCCAGCTTGTTTCCGTTTATAGAGGCCGGTAGCAGTGATTTGTATGTAGTGCCGCGTTTCCGGACCGCTTTTATAGACCCTTTTTCTGAATTGCCCACACTGTCAATGCTCTGTTCTTATTTCAATAAGGATGGTGAACCGCTGGAAAGTTCTCCGGAATATACCCTGCGTAAGGCATGTCAGGCATTCACTACGGTTACGGGGATGGAATTTCAGGCTATGGGAGAATTGGAATATTATGTCATTTCTGAAAATGACGGATTGTTCCCGGCTACCGACCAGCGTGGTTATCACGAATCGGCCCCTTATGCCAAGTTCAATGATTTCCGTACGGAATGTATGTCATATATTGCGCAGGCAGGCGGACAGATAAAGTATGGGCATTCTGAAGTCGGTAATTTTACGCTGGACGATAAGATTTATGAGCAGAATGAAATAGAATTCCTGCCGGTGCGTGCCGAGGAGGCTGCTGACCAACTGGTGATAGCAAAATGGGTTATTCGTAATCTGGCTAGCCAGTATGGATATAACATTACTTTTGCACCGAAAATCACGGCAGGAAAAGCCGGTTCCGGATTACATATACATATGCGTATCATGAAGGACGGGCAGAACCAGATGCTGAAAGATGGGGCACTTTCTGAAACAGCCCGTAAGGCCATTGCGGGCATGATGAAGCTGGCTTCTTCCATTACAGCTTTCGGTAATACAAATCCTACTTCCTATTTTCGTCTGGTTCCTCATCAGGAAGCACCGACCAACATTTGCTGGGGCGACCGCAACCGTTCGGTATTGGTACGCGTTCCGTTGGGCTGGTCGGCAAAAACGGATATGTGCATGTTGGCAAATCCGTTGGAGACCCCAAGTCATTATGATACTACACAGAAACAGACGGTGGAAATGCGTTCGCCTGACGGTTCGGCCGATTTGTATCAATTGATTGCCGGACTTGCTGTAGCTTGCCGTTATGGATTTGAGATAGACGATGCTTTAGGAATTGCAGAAAAAACATATGTCAATGTAAATATCCACAAGAAAGAAAATGAAGATAAGTTGAAACAACTGGAACAGCTTCCTGACAGTTGTGCCGCTTCTGCCGATTGTTTGGAAAGACAGCGTGCTGTCTTTGAGCAATATCATGTGTTCAGTCCTGCAATGGTTGATGGGGTTATTTCCAAACTGCGTTCTTACGAGGATAGAACCTTGCGTGCAGAGATACAAGACAGTCCGGAGGAGATGCTGAAACTGGTCGAGAAGTATTTCCACTGCGGATAGGAGAAGAAATGAGGGCATAACTCGCCGCAGGTTACACAGATTGCTATAGAATTTCTGATAATCAAGAACTTTTATCTGTGTTAATCTGCGGTGATTGTGTATTTTGATACCTCTCCATTATTCCTTTGGCTTTGAATACTGGTTCTGCTTTTTGTATTTCCGATTCGAAGCCGAACCAATAACCATTTTGGGTATTGTCGTCAATGGGTAGAAAACATAAGCGGAGGCTTTCTTTGTAGTTTCCATAGATGACTTCCCAATATTCCGGTGGCATCTGGCGCTTGGTCTTGACTTTCTCTGCTGGTTTTTTCTTTAATGACATGCCTGCCTCTATCCAGGCAATGGTGACCATGATTTTATAGGCCGGATAATGCATACTGCAGAATTCATAGAGTACGAGGCCTCGCTTTTCCAGGCTCATGGGCTGGTCTATAAGATTTTTATCGATTAAAAATTCCAGAAAGCGACGTAGGAAGTCGTTGTCATCCAGAATCAGCTTGCGGGTGATGGCTTGCCAAGCAGTTGTGTTATAGAATCCATCCAGAAGACGTGACAGTTGCCGGGCTGTTTGAAGCTCGTTGACACTGATTTCATTTGTTTGAAGCACTTCATAAGGGGGGAGAGGAGAATATCGGATGCCTAGTTCTTCCGCTCTTCTTCTCATTTCTGTGCCGGGAAGTAACTTCAGGGATTCAAGCTGTATCTCGCCGGCATTGTATCCGGCAAGTGTACGCACATCTTCAAATATTTCGGATAGGCGGTATAGAGGCAAGCCGGCAATGAGGTCGGCGTGTGTTTCCATATTGGGTAGGGAACATAGGAAACGAAGACCTTGCAGTGAGTCCTCCAGGCTTCCCATCCGACGGCTTTTCTGGAGGACCGGTTCGCGCAGGCTTTGAATACCGGCCTCGAGATGGAGCAATCCTTTAGGTAGCTTTTTCAATTCATTTTTCAGCTCTTCGGATAATAGTGCAGGGTGTATTTCTAAGTGAAAGCATATGTCCGGGTTGAATTCCAGGAAAAGTTGCAGTAATTCTTTAGCACGGCGCGGATTATAATTAAAGGTCCGGTCGAGGACGCGTACGTTTTTTATTCCATGACTGTGGATAATTTGAAGGCGTTCACGGATACTTTCAATGGACAGTGTGCGCACCGGTTTTTCTTCACCGCTGACGCAGAATGCGCATGTGTTGAAACAGCCTCGGGTAGTCTCCAGTTGTACGAATGGTTTGCTCCAGTTGAAAAAACAGCTGTTTTCCGGTGGTACGAGCCGTGAAAAGTTAAGTACACGGGCTATGCCGTTGTCTATATATTGCTTTTGAGGATTCATATAGCAGAGTCCCGGAATACTGTTCCATTTTTCCGGCTGGTTCCAGCAAGACAGCCATTGGGGGAATGCTTCTTCTCCCTCTCCCCTGAATACACAGTCGATGAAAGGGTTTTTATGCAGAAAGTCTTCATTGTTTCCTAAGAATTCAGGTCCACCCAAGATGAAGCAGCTATTGGGAAGCAATGCTTTTAATCTCGCTGTGATGTGCAACAGTTGTTCGTGGTTGAACAACCATGTCGTTGCGGCAATGATGTCGGGTTGGTGCCGGTATATTTCGTCGACAATCATTCCTACGTTTTCATTGATGGTGGCAGATACGATTTCCCATTTTACGGAATTGTTCTTTGCTATTTGTGCGTGCAGTGCAGGGAGTGCCAACGAAGAGTGTGCATACGAGCTATTGAGGTCTATCCAGAGAATTTTCATATTTGATTGAATTTCATCTTTGCAAAGATAACTGATTTTGCTTTTCGTATAAACAAAAAGGGTTATATTTGCATGTCGGAAATCGAAAATAGTAGAGTTATTGGTATAGAATGTTTTTTGAAAGATGAAATATTCTTTTTGTATTCTTATTTCTATAAGGTGATAACGGGTTGTCTTATCACTGGCTTGATAAAGTAAGGAAGGAAGTACTATTAAGTGTGATTGATACAGAATGCAAAATATCGGAATAAGTTTCCAGCTATTTTGAACATTTTGAGAAAGTAAACTCTTTTGTACAAGGACTGGTTTAGGTAATTGATTCCTTCCTATGATGTAGGGATACTCTGTGAGGAGTATCCCTACAATTTTTTACATTGATTCCACGTTGCCTCCCTTTGGGGGATTGTTTGGACAATAACAAAAAAAGAGGAATATTCTTTCGAATTTCCTCTTCTTTGCGGGTGGCAGATGGGACTCGAACCCACGACATTCAGAACCACAATCTACTATATTATTATACTTATGTCTGTAATTGTCAGTAAGTTAATACTCTCTTGATTTAGTCAATAGAACAACTATTGACCAACAATGGCAATGCTTATACATTGCCAATACTAGCACTTGGAAGTGCTAAGTTTCTTGTTTCTTTTCCATAATTCAATTCTTTATTTAAAGTTTATAATGCAGTTATCATATACCACTAGAAGAGGTAAGCTTTAAGTGATATTGATTAATCTTCTCTTTCTATTAAATGAAACACCTAATAATCAGATATAATAGAAAGGCACAGCAACCAAGGGTATATTGAGAGTTATTCTCAATATCAATGATTAGATATTTGAGTATAACCACATATCTTTAGAAGAATCAAAAACATAAATTTATTTGTTTACATAATCATACAATAATATAAACCATCTGCGTTTATTGTTACACTTTTTATATCTATACAGTGCTTTGTTATATAATTCTTCATTTAACAAATATCCTCTATCATCATTATAGTTTCTATAATAATCACTAACTGTAGGCTCTCTAAATTTTACAGTTTGAAACAACCATATAATTAAACAAAGTAAGCCAAATATAGCGGCTACTATAAACCATAATAACGTATTTTCAGATGTCTGCTGTATGTCACTCATTGTTAATGTGTATATTAAGTTCTTTGAAATCAATAATCCATTTATTTTCTAATAGGAAGTCAGTACCCAGCAATCCATGTACTTGTATTCCACTATCTTCTTCAATTTCTTTAAAAGCATCTGATAGTTGCTGTACACAGAACTTTGGCTTATAGGTATAACCTTCAAAGTTGAAAGGTAGAATAACCACATCTACCTTATGCTTAGTTCCATCTATTCCACTGATGCAGTAATCCCCAATAGGCTCTACTATATCCTTGAAATATTCTACTACATTACTATCAATCAAACAACATGTACTCCCAGTATCTAAGATGAAGCAAAGATATTTATCTTCTACCTTTACCATTGTAATAGGAAGTTTAGCTTTATTCAATCCATAAGATAGAGGGTAAGTTTCAAACATCTAAATATTGGATAGTTTTAAGTTATTTAATTTTACTACTTCTTCATCGTTAAAATCAAAGTTATAAACTTCTTATTTATATAGATATTTATGGCGATAGACTGGCATTCTTTGCTGCAAGTCTTCATTATATACAGTTTCTTCTCTGAAATCAGTTATATTAGGAACCCAAAAGCCATCAGAATTAGCAATATCTACAATATTATCTACCATTCTTTTATCCAATGGTATAATGAAATATTTAGTGTCTTTATATTGGTGTTCTATAACAGAAATTCCACCGTAATTTGATTGTATTAGTGGATTAGCCTCTATTATAACTGTTTTACCATATAAATCTTCATCCAAACTTTTTATAGTCAATATCTTATACTTGCTAAATGGATTAGATAAGTTACATTCTTGCTTACTAGTTTTAAATAAATCAAATATTCCCATAATAATATTCTTTTTGTAGCCATACCACAAAAAGAAAGTGTGAACTTAACCTTGAATGTTTATCAGAAGGTATCGCCAAACACCTATAACCATACAAACAAGGAAAGCCCACACCTTATGGTATGAGCATTCACTTACTTGTTCTAGATGGTTATATTAGATTGAAATTGGCGATTTCTCTGATAACATCAAACAAGAAGCAAACACTTCTTTTCTAATATGTCTTGATTAAACTTCTATTTCATTAGCAATCATTAAATTGTTCATGTTGCAAAGTTAGGACTTTCTACAAATAAACAATCATTTGAAAGCTACTTTTAATAGGTCTCAATCCATATTAGCACCATTGGTATGGGCTATGTTCTTGTATTACAAAGTTAATCTTTATTTCTTAGTATCTCTGTCTAACCATAGGTATATTGCTAAACCTACAATGCTAAATACAATCCACTTCATCATTAAATAAAATTCTGTCATGATTCAATCAATTTAAAAGCCCCAACCTATTATAGGCTGAGGCTTGAACAACAATAAACTACAATACAATAAGGCTTTAACCTCAATGTAAACCTATGAATACTCCTTCATCTAATCACTTTTCATTTTAACCACTTGAAGTGGATTAGTTTAATGAGAGGATTATCAATCCACCTGCAAATCTCACTCTTATAATTCATTTTCAGAACTAAGAGGCTATTGTGTACATCTAACTTATAGTATATAATAGAAATTTAAAAAGATAGATGTACACTTTCCTCAGGTTAGCCTGAGGCACTTGAAGGTGTTAGGTTATTGAATGTATTCACTTCTATATTCTTTTTATAAGAGAAGTGAATACAAACACCTATTTCTCACTTACCTCTATATTATAAATAAGGATGTAAATGAGGCTAACATGAATTTCCTAACATAATGGATATAAGAGGTGAGATAAGGGTGGGTGTTGAAGAAGTAGTGCTAATCATAACTGGTTACTGGATAAACCAGTTGTATTCATTAGTGCCATATAGAGCTTTATTTAGTCCTTCTGTAAGTTGTGTGGCATTTAGTGACCTGTCTAAGAAATTATCTATATAGCTGCTTTTATTAGCCCCAGTAAGCAAATTATACACATTCCACATGGATATGGCACTCTGATTCTCAGGAAGAGCAAAGTTATCATCATTATAGTATGATTTAGCAACTAAGCCTATCTGAGTATCTGTCATCAGCATTTGAGGAAGCCTTTTCTTCTGTTCAATTGGGAGATATTGGTATAATCTGCTCTTTCCCAAGAACTGGGCAAATTGGCTTTCAGTCATATAACTATCCTTATAAGCACTCATGTAGTATAGGTGCTTGGCTATATTGTATTCTTGAAATAGCCTCATCACTGAACTAAATAAATCAGCAGTACTCATCACCTTTAACTCAGACTTGTAACCATCAGTTGAGACACACATATTACAGCAAACTAAGTTCTTAAAGCCTATAAATACCTTGAATTTTTCTACACCTTTCTTACTATACAAGTTTTCATGATTATATGCCCTTACTCCACCAATAGTAAGATTCAATCTATTGCCCATTATATCTTCATGGATAGTGGGAATCTCAAAGCAGAACATCATTCTTTCATAATAAATGGTCTTGTCTGATTCAAGTAAATCCTTCACTGGTTTATGAATAGCTTCGGGTGTTCTGCCTTTAATGACATGGCTTACTCTGATAGCTGGTTCTTCAATTCTCTCATTGGGAAATATCTGATTGGCAGCTTCCCAAACCATTTCAATAAATGAAGGGTGACTGATAGTTATCTCATTATCCTTGCTGAATACTGGCACTACACAATCATTTCTTAGATGTTCAATAGTGACTTCTTTAGTATTAGCCTCAATGAATGGTAATTTATTTACTCTTCTAGTGTTAGTAGGTTCATTCTCTAATACTTCAATAGGTATTATTGTTTCAATATTAGTCCTTTGGTTAGCCAATACAGACATATTAGTTCTGTGTACTGGTATTAATTGCATTGCTTCCATAATGTATAAAATTAGGTGAGTAATTGATTGTTGGTTTATTAATTTCTTCTTGTAGCTGCATCTTCTTTTGCATGAAGTCAGAAGTAAGTTGCTGATACCATTCAGGGTATTGATGATAGATAGAGGTAAGTTCTTCAATGGTTTTAGCTTGATTTATCTTCTGCTTTATCACATCTAAGTTTACTCCATTGTTACACCAATCAAGTATGATTTGCCCTGTAGTTGGTGTAATAGTAAAGTCAGGCTTACTTATAAAAAGATTGGTTCTATCCTTGCTTACTACAGCTTGATGCTTCATGTTAATGTCAAATACTATAGTGAATTCATAGTCTATTCCATCTCTCATAACTGCCTTTAACCCCACTTTCTCAGGAATCATCTTACCATTCTTTTCACTAAGTACATAATCCTGCTTACACCTCATTGTGCAAACAATATGGCTTGGGGATTGTAGAATCTTCTGCATGAAAGCATTCATTCTTGGTGTAATCTTCTGCCAGTTGGTAAATGAATTGCCTTGTAGGTTAGCATGGTACTCTAGAAGGCAGTCCCAACATTGGGAGATACTATCAATGATTATCACTTCCATTTTAGCATCTTCACACACCTTTATAGCTTCAATATAAGTCTCAGGTGTAAAGTTCTCCTGAAGAGGTAACACATTATAGTTTCCTAAGTGAGAATATAGGTCAGCACTTCCATTCTCACTATCAATGATAGCTATTTTAGTCCAGTCATTAGTCAGACCATAGGCTAATAATAAGGCTGAATAAGTCTTCCCTGAACCTGCACAACCTTGTAGAGCAAGCTTTATCTTAGCCTGCTTCTTTGATGATACTCTTAAATTCAACATATTGTAATCTATTAATTGTTGATGGTTAATGAATAAATAAAAAAGAGTAGCCAGCCTTTCAACTGTACTACTCTTCAAGTGATAAGCATAACCTTTATAAAGTTGCCAAGGTCATACAATCACCTTCACCCTTCTGATGAAGCATATAGAACATATCACCAGTATCAGGTGAGCATACTTGTGAGATAACTGGATTAGTGATTTCTCCATTAATAAACTTATCACTCACAGCACCAGTCTCACAGCCATATACAAAGAAGCATTTACCAGTGTGTGGATTCTGCTTCACTTCAATAGCTTTAACTTCCTTCTGAGACTTGAACTCATTGATAGTCATTGTCTCTAAAAACTTTAACTTTCCCATAATTCTGTAATTTAATTGTTGTACTTAATGAGGTAATTCTAATTTTGATTACCTTCAAGTGCATAGGAGGAAGTAATGAGCAGTGCTGTTTGTATTAGTGTAATGAGCATCCTATTCTAGTTCATTATCCAGTTTACTTCCACTTCATCACCTGAAAATTAAGTAGGGGGAGTAGTCCAATATTGCAAGATTAGGGGGCTGTTGATGCTAATAGGATGGTATATAGACCTATAAAAAATAAAATAAAAAATTGGAGAATACTTGAAGTGTGGGGTAAAAATAGTTATGTATTGCTAATGGTAGGATATAGTCCTCCCCCAGCCTCTATGTGTGAAGACTGGGGGGGGGAGGTATGGACTATGTATTTACATCGTTATTTCTAATATAAGAGAAGTGAATACAAAATTAGGGAAATCTAAATTTTCTACGCATATCTTGACTTGAAGAAAGACGTTGTAGAGGTTCTATGTGAGCTTCAAAATCAAAAGGGTTATGACTAATTATCTTATATGCACCAATAGGCTTGCCATTTACTCTTTTAGAGGTTCTGTTAGAAAGTGCGCAGAATGCTTTTATTAATGGAATAGCTTGCTTGGGACTTAATTCATTATATCCTAATATTCCAGAATATATAGTGTTAAATTTATCTGTTAATTCATTTCCTGTAAATATTGCATTTAGGGGGAAATTCCTATATATTGTACCTTTTATAGAATGATTATCTTCTAATGCCCAAAATAACACGTAATTATAGAAGCTATTATAGCTTTTAGGCTTGTCGAATTGTGGCAGTTTTTCAATTAAAGTGTTAAATGGAACATATTCTTGTAGTTCAATAAAATGTTCAAGGAATATAGCATTTTTTCTAGTACATTCAGAATGTAGTCTTCTTGCTAGACTCTTTCTTTCTTCCAGTGAAGACACCTCTTGCAATCTTGAAATAATATTCTCTTGCTGAGATTGATTTCTTTCTTCCAATTGTGTATCTGTTTCCTCTATAATAGCATCAGAGATGCTGGTTGTTTCTTGATAAACCTGAAAATCAACATGGTGTCCTTCATGTACCAACTTATCCTTTAAGGTGAAACTCTGATTAAACAGGGTCTTTAACAATTCCACTTGTATTCTTACATTATCTATATTAAAAAAGAAGGGAACTAATTGTCCTATGACATTTTTTCTCAATATTTTGACTGGACTAGTTCCATAATAACGTTTTGCAGTTCCTTCTATAAGTTCCTTAGAATCAAACTCTTCTCTGAATAAATAGAAATTAGATGTGAATTTCTCTTGAAGGATTGGATATAATGTCCCAAAGATAGATAACTGTTGGGCATCTTCAAGTACTTGGTTCTCTATATTGTTAGGGTCTATATCATAAAGAACTGCCTTAGTTGAATAGATTATAGTTTCACTAAGGAGACCTTCTGCATCCCTGCATCTACCAGCTATCTGCTGTAGCTTATCTGTGGATAAAACAGTATGTGTTTTTTTTGAATTGATAACAGAGATGAGGTGAAACCTCTCTGAAATATCTATGCCTACAAAATAAGTACAAGTCATGAATGAAATCTTTTTAGGAAGCTGATTGTTGGTAATGTCACTATAATACTCTACAATCTCACTGTTCTTTGCACTACATAACATAGCACAATCTCTTCTCAATTCTTCATCAAGGCTATTGATAATATATGTACAGCCTGATATTGAATTGTATGCTATCAATATTTTGTGATTCGGATAAGTAGAAGTAATTTCTTCAATTGTTTTTTTAACCCTTATATCAATATCATCAGTATGAACTAATTTAATAGTTCTTGGTAATGGCTCATTAAATTTCACATTAATAATAGGCTCTTCTTCTATAGTTTTATTTGAAAATTTGCCAATTGTTGCTGAGACTAAGCATCTTTGTGTAGGTGGAAATTGAAAATAGTAATCAATGACATCTTCCATACTAGGTCTATAGCTACAATCATATTGATAAGAATCAATCTCATCTATCATAAGAAAATAGTTCTTATAATTATCCTCACCTATGTCTTTTAAAAGTCTAGGGAAACTATCAACAACAACAATAAATTTCTTATATTCAATAGATGAATCTGCAATATATGCAGATGGGGTTGGCACATTAAAACCTGCAATCTTTCCCCCTACATAAAGAATTTTATACTTGTTTTCTTCTCCTTCTATTTTGCTATTTATTGCTTTATTGTAGGCTAATGCTCTTGTAGGAACAACCACAATACTATTTCTTGGAGAACTTAATTCAAGGGTAGTAGCTCCAACTCCAGTTCTATTCTTTTTTATTAAGCCATAGGGAGTAGTAATAAATACATCTCCTAAATAGGCATTGTCTCTTGGCATCAAGAAACTAATAGAATTAATGGATTTCCCTGTCTCTTTCCAATTAATGTCACATTTTAAATCAACATCATAATACCTGACTTTTGCATTGTTTAGATATTGAATAACTTTAGGTGTATCTTCTTCAAAAGATGCAGCTACTCCTGTTCCATATAAGATTTCATATTTTCCAACAGAAATAATACTACTCTCTATTATACTATTATTATTCATGATTATTATTCACTTGATGATAATCAAAAGTAATATATTGTATTCACTTCTCCTAATAAAAAGCAAACAAATGAATACAAAAAAGAATCTCCATAGTCCATCAACTACAGAGATTCTTTTAACACTACTTCACCCCTTCACTCCCAAATACATATTGAAGAACCTTCAAGTTTGCTTCATTCTCAATCTT
>OGYK01001562.1_pt1 | contig 16365 bp, 12 predicted proteins | sample 1576501 | NCBI WGS metagenome assembly OGYK01 (sample SAMEA3541530, study PRJEB24748) | human gut metagenome | biome: human gut; feature: human-associated habitat; material: faeces | place: China | collected 2012
AGTCATAGCTATGACTTCCACGGTGATAGACCATTGCTCTTTATCCGATGGAGCACGGTACCCAGAATCCAGATATAAGAACAAACTTACAGCTGAATCCTGTTTCCATTTACACAAAATTTTGGACAGTGTCGTATTATACGAAACGATGCCTGTGTAGGGCGCATCCCTTTTCCTGTGTTTGCCTTCCTGATTGCGGAAGGGTTTATTCATACAAGAAGCAGGTATTTCTTTACCCTGCTGGGCTTTACCGTAACCAGTGAAATACCATGGTATCTGCTGAATGGTGCTGACGGGACACATAATGTTATTTTACAATAGCTTGGGAAGTGGCCAAGCTTATAGTTCTCATTTATCCTTACGTATTACGCCTATATCATCAATAATATCTTTGGTAATTCGCTCTATCGTTTTATTCATATCACTTAAATGAGATGCACTATTACCATCATTCAAATCTCTGAAATTGATACAGGGCTTTGTATGCTTCCAGAATAGCCAACTACTGCTAGAATGATCTTCATTTTGTGAATTCTGTATCATTTCGTCTATACGAGATATAATAGTCTTGAGTTTTGGATTTTCTATCTCATATGCATCTTTGAGGGGAATTATCTTATTACTATTATCTCTGATCAAAGCTCCATAATATGTACGCCAATCAACCTGAACACTGTACATCAATCGGTATTCATCGAAACCTTCTACCACAAATTCTACAGACTGATATTTACAATTATTACTTTCATAATATTTACGTAGGTAATTCTTATCCAAAGCATATTTATAGCCATCAAATGATTCTTTTACAATCAGATAACCTTGATTTTGAATAGCATTTTCCAACTTTGTCCAAAAATCGGTATATAAGCTTATTTCAACCTCTTTAATAGCATCCTTATATTTCGGCAAAAAACAAATATACTTTGGATTATCTTTGATAAGTTTTATCAAATCATTCTTTTCATTTTCCATCTGATGTGTCAATATTTTAATTAAGTTCCTATAATGTGTTATACCTTCGCGTATCAGAGGTTTATCTATCGCTTTAGCTCTACATTCTTCCAACCAATTCAAAATAAATTCAGAATAGGATATTGTAAAGAAATCTTCACCTTCTTTTATCTGATTATTTCCTGTAGTTTTTTCTAGGCCATTTATTTCACCATATAACGACAAATACAACAACAGCTTATTTTCCCCCGCAATCGACTCCAGATAGTTATGATAACGTAGAAGTTGGTTTTCCTGATCTGTTGCATATATTTTATTTTCAATAGCTATATGATTGGTATTGTCAGATATATAAATATCAATCCTACCTCCTATATCTTTCCCTTCCTTATCTTTAGTTTTGAGACCAATATATTTCTCACAAACAATTTTTGCATCGCCATAGTCTAAGTTTAACTCCAACTTAAACAGTTCCTCTAATTTACGGATGAACAGTTTTAGAAAGATATCACCCATCTGATGAAGTCCCTCCGGATTAAGTAAATCTGCTATCATGGCAGAATGCACTCTTGTTTCATCACTAGTCATATTTATCACTTGAAAAAGGTTATAATTATCTCCCTTTTCCTTACGTATCTGCTCATATTTTTCTATTAGCAAGTGTATGTCATTGAACAATTGTATTAATTTACTCATTTCTTCTATAATTTGTATATCTGTAGTCTATCCACTCACCTTCTGAATATATTGTTCTATCCAATAGTAATGATAACATGCGAGAATCAATATACGATTGGTTATATTCATTGCTAACCAATATATTATCAAACTTCCCTATATATTTATGAAGAATATCAGGTCGCTCGTTGAATAAAAAGAATGTTTTAATGGCAAAGTCATCGCAATCTATTATATTCCTCTTTTTACAAAAGTTCCAGTAATAAGCATAAATATCAGACATGCTTCTAAGTTTTCCATTACGCCATCTTATTAAATTATCTACCTTTCCATTTTCATCGGGTAAAATTAAATTCTTCTTAGCATAGCTAATTTCATTTATTACTGCACCTAAATTATAGATTTTCTTATCGAGCTGCAAATGCCTGATAATATTTCTTAGAATAACATTACTATCGTATATTTCAATTGTTTTATTGATTGGTAAAATCTCTGTTCTATAAAACCTGACATAGAAGTCGTAGAAAGTATTAATCCATAATGATTGAACTCTCTTTTCACCTATGCATAAAGCAATTCTTGACTTTAATTCACAAGTGTGGCTTGGCGTATCTGTAAGGATTAGAATAGAATCAAGATGACTACTTTCATACATTAAACGTACAATCTTATTTATTATGAGATTGAAAATACCATCATCCTGTTTATTAAGAATATACTGTCTGCCATCAATTTTAGATGTAACAGTATAAAAGTCTTCATTCATTTCTTTTAAATATGATATCATAATTCTTTCAAGTTTTAATAATGCCATTATTACTTGGATAAACACCCTATGAATATTTTATTAACAGTAATCAACAATATTAACATTTATATACAAAACAAACATATTATCTTATTTATACTATGTTTAAAAGAAAACTTTAAAGACACATATGGCTTCTGCAATTAAATGATTCTTTCTTCCGCATATACAAGCGCTATCGGTAGAAACATGAACATCAGTAAAACCTGAACTCCCATAACACTCCAAACGATTACAGACAAAAACGGGGTTACAGTTCCGATAGCCTATCCGGTACATACCGAACTGGATCGGAACCGTAACAAGATTCTTAACCTTACGTATAGTAGGCTGAACACTCAATCAGAGGTGAAGTTGTAAAAAAATAATACTAATATCATACACAGTTCAACGAACCAAAGAAGAAGCAGACTTCAACTATCAGCAACATTGAAGGTGTGGACAGAGAATAAATCACCAAAAAGTATTACCTTTGCAGTTCTGAATAATTAAATGTTATATTTTGTATAAAATTAATCGAAACAAAATCAACCATATTCTGTTCATCACATGGACAACTCGTGGTCCTAACCTTCTGCAATGGTTCTTTTAAAGTCTTTTGCAGAACGGGAAAACATTATTTATCCTTTAAAAGACTCTTTTTTATTTTCAAATAAAATTCTAATTATTTCCATAACACGATGTGTGCTAAGGGAATGATTTCTCACCCTTTTTCAGTCAATAAAAAGGGATATTTGTTATGTACCATTTAAAATAAATAAAAGAACTAATGAGATCAATCAAACGTACAGAATATATATACCACATCAAATCATTATTGCTTTTAGGATTACCTATCATTACCGGCCAGCTGGGAAATATTATAACCGGATTGGCAGATACTGTTATGGTAGGACAGCATAGTACGGAAGAGCTGGCGGCAGCTTCATTTGTCAACAATGTAATAAATGCATTTATCATATTAGGCACAGGCTTTTCTTTCAATTACACACCCATAATTGGTGAGAATATAGCCGTAAACAAACGAATTGCAATAGGCGGATGGTTGAAAAACAGCCTCATGGCAAACTTTACAACAACAATAAGCATACTCATCGTCCTGCTCCTCATATATACTAACATAGAATTACTGAAGCAACCGGATGAACTGATGCCACTCATTAAACCATATTATATTGTATTGATGTGCTCTGTTCTCTTCGTTATGCTAGCCAATTCATTCAGACAATTTGTAGAGGGAATTATGGATGCTTCCATTTCAATGTGGATTCTTACGATTGGAAATGCAATGAATATAGCAGGAAACTATATACTTATCTACGGAAAATTCGGTCTTCCAGAACTCGGACTTTTGGGGGCAGGTATCAGTACACTTCTTTCACGAATTATAATGTTGTTACTTTTTATTGCAGTATTTGTGAAACAGAAAAAATATCTGCCATTCAGAAAAGGATTCCTGGTAACTCCTTTTAGAAAAGCATACTGGAAAAGATTGAACCTTATTGGATGGCCTATCGCATTCCAGCAGGGAATAGAAGCTGCAACATTCTGTATCACAACAATCATGATAGGATGGTTAGGTGGAATGGAACTTGCCGCACACCAAGTCGCTATTGCTATTTCTACGGTAAGTTTTACAATCTATCTGGGATTAGGTTCAGCCGTTGCCATTCGTACAAGTATGTTTAAAGGACTGCAAGATTGGGAGAAAGTACGTCATGTAACTGCTGCTGGAGTAATTTTGGCTATTATCACCTCTATCACACTTAGCATTATATTATTATGTTGCTGTGATACGATAGGCAATTTATTTACTGATGATGAATCGGTGTCAGAAATTGTAGCTATACTGATACCGATACTGATAGCATATCAATTTGGTGACAGTATACAAATCGTTCTTGCAAATGCTCTGAGAGGACTAAGCGATGTGACTTCCATAATGATTATATCGTTTATCTCTTATTTTATCGTAGCCATTCCTTCGGGATACAGTATCGCATTCTTTTTAGGCAAAGGAATAGCCGGTATTTGGATGTCATACCCTATAGGATTTACTTGTGCAGTCTTGCTTCTCGGATATAGAGCATTTCATATTATGAACTTCAAAAGGGGAAAAATCAGTCCGTTTCTTTAGCGCCTAGCACAACTTTTCTTAAAAAGTTACCCGTCATTAGATGAGCACTATTAATGACGGGTAACTTATTTTCTTCCAGTTTTACATCAAATTAATGTTATTTATGTTGATCAAATTCAAACTTTTTTGTTAAAGTATAAATTGTTCTTGCCCAAAAATTCCTTAATCCAAATCCTCCAGCTTTACTAGTAAACTCTTTTTCCTTTAGAATTTTACGTGTTTCTACATCGAAAAGAACGACTTTATACGTCGCTTTGTTCGTTGACTTATCTAATAATGTAGCAATCATGATAAAACCATTTCCTGATTTTTCTTTAATAGGATAGTTCTTTATTTTTTCTGAAACATTTATAGGTGCTATATCTTTATCGTATACTTTTATATCTGAGAAATCACTATCTTTTGTTAAATTAATAACCATATCAAGCTTTAATTTACTGTCCGCTCCTACAATATCCGTAAAATCATATTTCTTCGATTCTTTAATTAAAAGCAGATTAATCCCCTCAAAAGCATTCTCAAATTGCTCAACAGTTTCATCAGCCCCATATACTTTTACAGAAGAAAAATCAATTCCATAAATATACACAGACTCTGAATTTTCAGCATTAGCTACAAATATGCCAAATAAAAATAGGAATAAGAATAGAACTTTTTTCATAACTTTATAATTTTAAACCATTTATTATGAGGTTATTGTTAGTTGATATTACAAATATATCAATTATTTCTTAAATCAAAAAATTTAATTACCTTCCGGCTCATTTCAGGATGTTGTTGTCTTGCAATAAGTTCGACCGGCATAAAACATATATCAGGAGCAACTCTTACTTTTGAACGAAAAACATCTTTTATTTGTTTGATAAATGTTTCGTTTTGAGTTTTACATCCTATTTTAATTTGAATTTGATCTGTACCAAGTGCATTGGTAAATACTTCTACAAGATAATTTTCAATTTCAGGGATATTATCTAAAATATCAAATAAAGCAGGCGGATACAAAGTCGTTCCCTTAAATTTAATCATTTGTCCTCTTCTCCCTATTACAGAACTCAATCTTGCACTATATCGTCCACATGAACATATGCCCCTCTGCTTTATGCATATATCCCCCGTTTTAAACCGTAACAAAGGCATAGCTTCTACGCCAAGGGTTGTCACAGTAACCTCTCCAGGTTTACCATCAGGAACAGGATGATTATTTTCATCAAGTATTTCTACTATAATAAGGTCTACAGGAATATGGCATCCGCAATGTTCCTGACATTCTGTAAATGAAGATTGCATTTCAGTAGAAGCATATGTCGAAAACAACTCTAAATTGGGCCATTTTTCAGATATTTTTTTTCCTAATGTGGTATATTCCCCAGTTGGTGTCCTTAATGCCTCTCCAATACAAATCGCTTTTTTTAATGAAGAATTATTATAATCTATGCCATTTTCTTCTGCATATTCGATGAGTTTCATCAAAAAGGAAGGTACTACTATACAAGTATTTGGTGATACTCTTTGAATAGTATCCCACTGTAGTTCCGGTATACCATTTCCTACTCGTATAATTCCACAACCTAATTTACGTGCTCCTAAAAAGTATGCAAGCCCTGCCATGAATCTTCTGTCGATTGTTGTCATTAACTGAATAACATCCCCCTTCTTACAACCTGCTACAGTAAAAGAACTCGCTTCATTATATGCCAAACGATCTAAATCATTATCAGAGAGAGCAAAAGTTACAGGTTCCCCTAGTGTTCCTGATGTCGTAACATAATCAATTATGTTTTCTTTATCAATACAAATAAACTCATCATTATATTTCTGTAAGTCCTCCTTCGTCGTAACAGGTATTTTATGGAGATCTGATAAATGAGTTATTTGACTAATTTCTATATTATGCTCTCTAAACATCTTTTTATAGAACGGTGAATATTCTGCTAAATATTTCAATGTTTCTTTTAGCCTTTCTTCTTGAAAACTGATAATTTCATTTTCAGAAGAATAATGTAATACGCTATTCTTTATCATAATATCTAATTTTATTTCTTATTTTTTTTATCTCATAAACAGATGGAATCTCACAATTAAGAGACTTTTCCCAATATATTAATGCTTTATGAATATCATTAGTTTCTTTATAATAATCACCCACTAGATTATATACCTCATAATATTGAGGGTTAAGTTCTATAAAAGAATTAATATCCTGCTCAGTAATCTTCAATCTATTACTTACATTTTTCTTTATCTCCTTATATTTTTTCCTATAATCCAAAATACGTTGATAATCATTCTTAAGAAATAATGTATCAGCAGGAATAGCTATCAGGCGCTCTTGAGGCTTAACTAAAGATTTCGGATTTTCAAAAAGATCTCTCAGGTCATAACAAAGAAATGCCCCACTTTGCCATGGTTGTGTAGATACCCACATTTTTAATTCATCTGGTTTGAAAACGACCGAATGATGTGCTATTGACTGATTAATTGACTTTTGATTTGTCAATCCAATATCTTCATTATTCAACCCTCTACGATCTCTCAATATCTGAATAACTTTATCAGGTGATAATGGTTTTGATTTTTCAACAAGTTCAGATAGTCTGTCAAATCTATATTTACTATCAGAGTTGTGTATGTTATTTATATTATAAGGATCATTAATAAAATCATTTGATTGAAAATGGTTGGTACATATAACTTTGTTATTCATTCCTCCATAAAGAGAAATTTTATCTGGTGTTTTCTCTATTATTACTGCAATTTTATCAATTGCAGAGCCTATAAGAAGAGATTCCGAAACAAATGTCTTATGGAGTTTAGCTATTTGATATGCTTCCTGTATAGTCGATGCATGTTGAAGTATCTCTCTTACTAATAAAGAGATAGGCATAGCCGATGCTATAGGTATTGCACCTTTTGCTGCATTTATAGTTACAGTAAGACCTTTTTCATTCATACCTGAAACTACCCCCATCATTCCAGGCCAAGAAACAGACACAAATTTTAAGCCATTATCAGGCGCTACAAAAAGAACAATTTTGTTTTTAGCAAAATCATCATTTACATAAAAATCAAAATTACGACCTATTAACAAGGTAGAATCAGAAGTATTTTCATTCCATGCAGCAAAAGAGCTACATCCAACTAACATATACTCTTGCATAGCATGACCTATATCATGTGCAGCATGATAATTCAATTGCCTTTCATAGGGCGTCCCGAAAGAATCAAATTCGTGGCTACATGATTTTGATATAGCGTAAATCTCTTTTCTGTATTCCTCTGGTATATAACTTGCCATATTCCAGTTAAATATTGCGATAAGTTTATGTAAAAAACTCAAATAAAAATCAGAGGGAATAATCTCTTTTATTTGTTCTACAAAAACATTCTCTTGAAACCTAAGCAAATCCTTTGTCAGAATACCATATTTCGCTCCACGTTCTATTGGAGAGCCACTTATATAAATTTCCCATATTCCGCAACTATTTAAATGAAGTAAATCTTGTCCCACATATTTAATAGAATCATTCATAGCATGGACAGCATATTTCTCCAAACAAATACTATCATTAGGAGATTTAAAATCTGCTTTTTTAAAATAATATATCCCTACCGTTATTGGTATAAAAATAAGAACAAGGATAATTATCAGTACAAATAATAATATCCTTTTCACTATCTTTTTATATGAACTAATTTTACTCATTACCTATTTTTTGTGCTAAGTATTTTGTTCCTAAAATTTCACTACAAGTTACTGCTGCAGAAACGGTTGTTCCCAAGCATCCATGAACATTCAGATTTTGCCCTGTTAAAAACAAATTCTTTATTTTTGTTCTTGGAGATAAATGAGATATCATAGGATTATTAAAATCTTTTATTATACCATATGCGCTTCCTTGTGGCGTTGAATTATACTCCTTATAACTTAAAGGCGTTGTTGTATATACATATTGTATGGATTGCTTCAAATCATGAAAGAATTTAGATGCAAAATCAATCATTGCACTAGAATAACAATCTTTAAACTCCAAATAATCATTTGGTCTATGTCCTATTCTCGTATCTTCCCATTTCGAAATAATACTAAAATCCATAGGTGTCATTAATGTTATTACTGAGGCATAATCACTGTCACCGTTATTCTGACACGTAAATAGAATGACAGGTATATTACATGATTCATAATCTACATACCTATTCCATACATTTGGTGTATTATATAAATAAAAATTCTTATTAAGGTATTTGAAAGTATTTGGTTTTAAAAGTAGATATGTAGTAAATAAACCAAAAGAGTTTTCCAATGAATTAATTCTGGTTATAAATGCTTTCTTAATAATCGTATTCTTTTTCAAAAGTGACATAGTTATAGCTGGGTGTATAGCCGATATAACATTTTTTGTTTGCAGGATCTTTTTATTGTTTATCTCAACACTTTTTATTATGCCTTCATCAACATTTATTCCGGTCACTTTTGCTTCACATATAATATCTCCGCCATTAGCTTTAATGACATCAGAAAAAGCATCTGCTACATGCTGCGTATTCCCCACAAACCGATATGCTCCCTCTATATTAGAATTATGAATCATTCCATGTTCATATAATGATGACTTACTTTTGTCATATCCATATAGTGGAATATTACCAGCAATAACATTTTTAAGCAACCTTGATTTAAATAGATTGTTAATTGTCTGATATGCTGATACCCCCATGTATTCCTCACCCCCTTTTGAAATATAGCCGGCTTTAAGAACATCAGGCTTAATATTAGCTCCTATATTCTTAAGTATAGATATATATTCAGAAATCGCATTTCTTTCTTCAGGAAAGTCTTGTGATAAAGTATCTATAAACCTTTCATAACCAACAGCATGAGAATATTCTTTTCCGTTACCAAAGTTTATAACATCAAATCCGTCAACATCAAGCTCCTGAATTTTTATTTTTTCAAGTATCCCAAAATATTTAAAGTATTGATGCATTGTATTGCCTACAGAAAAACTACCTACGTAATGCATTCCTGTATCCAGAATATAGCCTTTCCTTGTAAAAGATTGTAAACATCCACCTATTTGCTTTTGTTGTTCCAGGATGCAAACATTCATTCCCTCTTTGCTTAAAATAGCACCACACGCAAGGCCTCCAATTCCTCCTCCTATTATGACTACATCATATTTATCCATAATTTATGGTTTAGTTATTGTATATATAGTTTGAGAAGTTTTTTTATCACATAGTTCTATTTTTAAATTCAGATTATTTTTTTTTGCAAATTGTTGTATCCAATTTGAAGATAGAAAGTTGAGTGGTCCTTCTGTCCTATTGAATTTTACAATTCTAGTTGACCATATTTCTGAATTGATAATCGTCTTATGCTTGCTTTTCTTTGAAGAGTCTCCCTCTCTTATTAATATAACTCCATCAGGTCTAAGCTTAGATACACAATGGCACAATATTCTTTCTTGACACAATGTATCAACATAGTGCAAAGAATCGTTAAAAATAAAAGCATCAGATTCTGGTAATATAACATCTTGCATATCACCTTGACTGAAACGTATATTCTTTGTTACTAAAAAACATCGGTTAGCTAATTCAATTTTATTTCTATCATAATCAATACCTATAATATCTCGTTTGGGTGAGAGAATTCCTAACATAAAACATAATTGACCATAGCCACATCCAATATCTACTACTTTTGCTTCATAAGGGATTTTTCTATCCCAAAAATTATAGTACCCATCCATTTTACATTTAATTCTCATATACCACTCTAATACAGGGCCTTTGTATATATAATTTTTTATCAGCAAATTTCTATAGTAATTATTGGTTGCCCTATTATATTGCCTTTTAAAAATATCATATTCATATTGAAATAGCTTTCTATAATATTTGGATTTTTCTTGATAAGTAGCATCTTTCATTAATGCTAAATCTTTTAAATTTACTATGACTTTAGCTATTATGTCCCCTTTTTTTATATAAAATGATTGTTTCTTTGAGGATATTAATCCAGTCCCGTAAATCACAAGCGGTATAATTTCCAGTTGTAGTTTCTCTGCTAAATAGAAAGCTCCTTTATGGAAACGTTTTATTTCACAATCATCAGAACGTGTTCCTTCTGGAAAAACTACAATAGAATATCCCTCATCCACAAATAAAGACAAAGAATCAACTAGCTTTTCATAACCTTCATCTATAGAATAAAATCCAGCATATTGTATTATACGCCCAAAAAATGGCGATTTCCAGACCCATCCTTTCGTTACCATAACAATCTTCGGAGATAAAGATAGAAGAATTAAAATATCTACAAAAGATTGATGGTTTGCTATAATAACCGAAGGCTTGTCAAAGTTCAACTTTTCCACATTCTGGTAACAAATATTTACCATATACATGGATTTTAGGAATACTTTTATAAAGTAATAAATAAAATAATGAAATATAGTCCGTTTCTGTTTGGATTTGAAAAATGTTAGTTTAAGAAGAATGTATATTACATTTAAAATAAAACATCCAAATATAAAGTATAAAAATGCATATGCTGTATTAATACACGATAATATAGTATATGGCTGCCCGCCTTGTTGCGTTGGTTTTAATATTAGCAAATTAAACAAAAATGGTTGAACCGTATAGGAAACTATAACAACTATACATAAACCTAATACTGAAATTACAGCAATAGACTGTAAAGCTGGATGTTTAGCAAAGACTAATACTCCCATTCCTATAATTGTCGTTAAAGCAGAAAAGAATATTGCTGATTTATGAGCTTCAAACACCTTACTACCATTCCTATATTTATTTAGAAGTCCATCCATTGTAAATATACTGAAATCATCACCTATACCAAATATAAATGTAGCTAATATAATATTTACTATATTGAACTTCAGATTAAAAATAGACATAATACCTAGTATTATTATCCAACTTATGCACATAGGCAAAAATGTAAGTAGAGCTATTTCTATCCTTCCATACGTTATTAGCAATGTAAAAAATACAAGACAGGATGTTACAAACAAAATAAAGTTGAAATCATTACTTGTATTTATTATCATTTTAGATGAAAAATAAGCTCTATCTATAATGGTTGTATTATCGATTTTATTAATTTGTTCGTATACTTTATCTTTATTTTCCTGAGAAATCGATATTTTACTTACCAATGTAAAATTTGTAGAAGATTTATTAATCCAATCATTTAAAATAAACTGACCACAACTATCAACATCATAACTACATACATTATATGGCTGAGTAAGTATTTTTCTAAATTCATCAAAAGCCTCTTTCTTAAAGCCATATAATTCACCATACTTAATTATTTTATACATACTCTCATCAGTTCTGCCCTTCCAGAACTGTACCCATTGAGATATTCGAGCCTTCTGAACTTCATCTGTAACAACAAAGTCTTTAACATCAATATACTTCTCTATTCTATTTTCTTTTTTTAGTGTATTATAGAGCTCATGAAGCCGTGTATATGCTTTTATAACTGCATCATGGTCATCACCACTAGTCACTACATATACTTGTTGATTTCCATTTTCCAGCATTGACGCAGCTTTTTTTTCTGCTTCTTGAATAGCCAGACTTTCATAGTTTATAGATGACATGTCACTGTCAAACTCAACTTTATTAAAATAAAATAAACAGATTATTGTTACGACAGCTACTCCTATGATAATAAACTTATTTTTTTCAAAAGCATAACCATTGTACTTTTCAATTCTTTCTAAAAACTTACTTGTCTTATTTTGATTATTAAACCGCAAGAAATGAGGTAAAAAAATCAAACTAAAAATAGTTGTCCCTATAAGTGTTAATGAAGCAAACAACCCCATATCCTGTAATAAAGAAGATTTAGTAAACATTAGAGCGACAAAAGCAGCAATAGTAGTAAAACACCCTACGGTTAATGGATAGGCTAAATCCTGAATTATTTCTCGTGCATCTTTAATATGATTATTATGCGAAATAATATGCACTGAATAACTCAATGCAATTCCAAAAACAACAGTCCCGGCCCCAATAGCTATAACAGATATTGAATTTTGAGTTATAGCTATAATGGCTAAAGCAAGTAAAGCACCGAACAAAGGTGGCAGAATAATGTATAAAAGACTTAATTTATTTCTAAAACTTAAATATAGTAGCGGAATTATTAATATAAGAGCAAGAGCCAATGTAAGAACTGTGTCATCTTTTATTTGTCTTGCATTACCAACTGCTACTATTGGAGTCCCAATACAGTCTATCTCAATTTCTTTATTCGTTAATTGTTTACATATATTGTTTAGTTTCTTCACTAGTTTTTCATTATCTCCTGTATCTGCCATCCCTTTTGTCGGTTCCAAATACATGTATAAAGTTGACATATCTTTATTAAAGATATAATCATCATATATTTCATACTCAAAATCGGCACTAAACCGCTCAAATTTCTTCAATAAGTGAGTTCCAATATTTAATGGATCCTTACTTAGAATATCACTTATCACAAAACCTGATGGCGATGTCAACATAGAGTAATATCGCTTTATAGACTCTTGCATACAACTATCTGACAAATCTTTTTCAATTCTTAGATAATCTTCATTATCAAGAAAAATAGGCAGATATTTGTATATAAAATTAGAAGTATTATTTATAATTTCTTGATTTACCCCTGTTGTAATAGAATTAATAAATCCCTTTTCAATAAGGACATGAACGCTATCTGTAAAAGCGGATGCAGCTTCCACCATCTTATCAGGATCTTCACCGGATACCATTATCAATATCCGGTCTTTTAATTTAAAGTTTTCAAGTATATTACTTTCCTTCTTATCTCCACTGTCAAAAAAACTAGATATATTTTCTTGAAACTTTATTTGTGAAGCATAAAAGGCACTCACCACTATTATAAAGATCAATAGAAGATAAAGAAAAATACGATGTTTTTCAAACCAATTATATATATGTATGAAAATATTACACATGTTCTCTTTTTTTTCTTATTATTGTCAAAAACAAATAACTTAAAAAACTAATCACCAATCCAGACATGACCGCCAAAATTAGACTTCCTAAAATATATTGTAATAAAGATGTATATACACGCTCAAATGTAATATTATCAAATGAAATTTTCACTTCTGAAGGATAAATAATATAACCGATCTTAATACTTCCATAAAGAATAAATGGTATCATAGGAGGTATACTTATATTCGAGAACATTAATGCTATGACTTTATTAAGTTTAAGAATATGTGCTGATATTGCTGCAAAAATCATCTGATATCCCCATATAGGTATTATACCACAAAAAATACCCCAGCCAACCGCAAGGGATACTTTCATATTACTATCCCTATTATTGATCACCTGTTCCTTTATAACTCTCTTTATATTGTCTTTTGTTACAAACTTCACACACTTCCAAGGATAATAGAATAACAGAGCATAAATAACCAAAATAGTGTTCAATATGCTTATTCGAGTAAAATCCCTTAAAGGACGAAAATGAGAAACTCTTTCTTCTTTAGGTGGATAGTAAACCTTAATCGGTACATTTTCCACATTTACTCCTTTCCAAGCTGCTCGAACTATAATCTCAACTTCAAACTCATACTTTCGAGTTAATAAATTAATATCCTTTATCTGTTGTAATGGATATAATCGAAATCCAGATTGTGTATCTTGTAATGTTTGCCCAGTTTCTATCTTAAACCAAAAGTTTGAAAATTTATTAGCAAACGTATTTTTACCCGGCATATTATCTGCTCTCAAATTTCTGGCTCCTATCAAAAGGCTATCGTTTTTTTGTTCTATTTTTTCTATAAAAACAGGAATATCATCAGCATAATGTTGTCCATCTGAATCTAAAGTAATAGCATAATCAAATCCATGTTCAGTAGCATATTTCAAACCTGTTAACAAGGCATACCCTTTTCCTTTATTCTTTTCATATGAAATATATTGTATTCCAGAACATTCACTTAATATAGCAGATGTTTTATCAGTCGAACCATCATTAATAACGATTACATCATCGCTATAAGCTTTAACATCATCAACTATTTGCTTTATTGTGTTCTCGTTATTATAAGTAGGTATTATAACAGCACATTTTAACTGTTTTAGCCTTTCCTTATATACCGTATATTTCATATTTGTATTATTTGATTAAAGCTTTAAGTTTTAAAACTATATTGTCTTTATTGTATACAATCGCTGATACTACATTTTCTCCGGTCATTGTAATGTCTATTACTATAGAAAGTCCATATGAAGGCCTCACTACTGATATAAATTTACATTCCTTTATTTTGTCAAATGATACCTTTTTTTTGCTATAAATACTTATACATTTTCTAATAATAGTCAAAGTACATACTCCAGGTACAATAGGCTCTAAAGGAAAATGTCCATCATATATAGGATGTTTTTCCATCAGCTCAACTATAGACCTAAATCCATCTTCTTTCTCAATAAATTCTGTTATTTTATAAAACGTGTCTTCCCAATTCATTACTTATCGATATTTCTAATAGGTACATTAATGTTTTTCTCAAAGAACTCATAGAGTGTATAATCCCCATTAGGTTGTGTCATCTTCATCTTATTTAAGCACATATCCCCCCTATCAAATTCAAGCATAATTTCTTTGATTTTAGATGCTGCCCTCTTTTTCTTTGGCGTCAATACAACTGTATATTTGAATTTCTCTCGCTTCAAACTATGTTGAAACTCTTTAGTTGCATTAATAACCTCTCCCGTCATACAAGCTGATAATATTTTTTTAAGCTCACGCAGCATTGGATTAGATTCAACTTTTATTTCATTTGTCTTATTACCATTTTTCATAATGAAATTTTCAGATGTCATTTTTATATAATCTCCATTATTGAACATTAGTAATATTTGTTCCGGCCTCTGATAATAAAATCTTCCGGATTTCATTATCTTATTTGATAAGACAGATATTGATTGTATCTGTGTAAATTTACAAGTTATAGTACGTATGGAGGATGTTTTATTTCCTAATTCTTGTATAAATGCATTATCCTCTAAACTATTTTCTTGAGCATTCACAGATACGTATATGCCTAAGCATATAAAAAAGCATAATAATCTATATTTCATAAGTATTTATCTTTATAAGTTGATCTAACGATACAACTTTCATTTTTTTTTCTTTTATTCTTTCAATAACAAAGCTCAATAAGAAGTCAGACTTTTCTCTATTATCATGAAGCAGAACGATGTCACCATTCTTTATATTGTGTGCTATCCTTTCACCAATGCTATCCCGCTTTAGACAAGCTAATGTATCAAACGAACGAACACTCCATCCAATACATTTAAAACTACTTTTAACAGCCTTTCTGATTAAAGGGTTTGTAACCCCGAATGGCGGTCTAAAAATAATAGGACGTCGACCTATTATTTTAAATATGATATCATTGTTTTTTTGTACATCTTCATATATCCTATTACTGGTCCAGAAAGGATAAAATACAGAGTGCGAATAAGTGTGGTTCCCTATTAAATGTCCATCATCATGAATTTGTTTTACTATATCAGGCCATGTTTCCGCCTTTGAGCCAATTAGAAAAAAAGTAGCTTTTATGTTATTTTCTCTCAGTATATCAAGAATTTTAGGTGTATAAATAGGATGCGGTCCATCATCGAATGTTAAAGCTATAACACGTTCCTTACGTAAGTATTCGGCCAACTACAGGTATTAAACCTTTATATACAACAATAGCGACTG
>OGYK01001563.1_pt1 | contig 16365 bp, 14 predicted proteins | sample 1576501 | NCBI WGS metagenome assembly OGYK01 (sample SAMEA3541530, study PRJEB24748) | human gut metagenome | biome: human gut; feature: human-associated habitat; material: faeces | place: China | collected 2012
CTGTATCTTCGATATGTTGAGCATTTTGGCGCAGGCGCGCTCTTATGACCCTAAATCTTTAAATTTATCAAGAAATTCACTGCCATTAGTACCGACTGAATGAATATGATAATAAGTATCATTTTCGGCACTTTCAAGAAGAATATCATACATGGCGTCATTGAGAGGCTTTGCGCCGAGTGAACCGCCGAATGAAAGAACAAGATATTTATTATTAGGAATACCGAGCTTTTTTCGTGATAAATCTTTTCGTGCATCAAGAAGTTCGCCACGAACAGGAAGACCTGTAACGATTACTTCGTTTTTTGCTTCAAGATGCTTTTTTGCATCTTCAACCGTAAGCATTACTTTATCAACCTCTTTGGCAAGAGTTTTATTTGTAATACCTGGATAAGCATTTTGCTCGTGAATACAAGTAGGAATGTGCATATCAACCGCTGTTTGAAGCACCGGTCCTGAAACATATCCGCCAAATCCTACAACGACATCAGGCTTAAACTGCTTGATAATTTTTTTGCTTTCGCCGTTTGATGTTATAAGCTGGCAAACAGTTTTAATATTATGCAAAATTGCCTTTGGTGCAAATGAACGGCGAAAACCTGAAATTTTAATAGTTTTAAAATCAAAACCTGCGTTTGGCACAAGGCGTGATTCCATATGGTCTGCCGTGCCGACAAACATAATTTCACTTTCAGGATATTTTTCTCTGATATATGAGGCAACAGCAAGTGCCGGGTTGATATGGCCGGCTGTGCCGCCTGTTGCAAATAATATTTTCATTTGATTTACCTATACCTTTTGTTGATTTGTTTTTCGCGATACCGACAGCACAACTCCGATTTCAAGCAGCAGCATAAATATAGCTGTACCGCCGTATGAGAAAAACGGAAGTGCAATACCTGTGTTAGGAAGTGTATCTGTAATTACAAGTATATTAAACACGACCTGCAAACCGATTTGTGCTACAACACCGATTACAAGAAGTGAGCCGAACTTATCCTTACACCTTGACGCGATTATCAAACCTCTGACTACGAGTGCCGCGAAAAGAAGTATTATTACAGCTGCACCGAAAAATCCGAGTTCTTCACAAACAATTGAAAAAATGAAGTCATTTTGCGGTTCTGAAACATAAAGATATTTTTGCTTTGAATTGCCCAAGCCTGTTCCGAAAAATCCGCCTGAGCCGATTGCGTAAAGCGAATTATTTGTTTGCCACCTTGCACCCGTAGGTTCAAAATCCTTATCAAGCCAAGCTTCAATACGCGCGCCTGCATAGTTTTCAATAAGATTAGGAAAGCTTACAACAAGAAAGCCGACAAGTGCGATTATTGCAAGTCCAAATGCAAATAATTTCCAATTTGTGCCACCGGCAAACATTAAAGTAGCACCGATTAAAAACATAAGAATTGTACAAGACAAATGATGTTCAAGATAAATAAGGCCGCAGAAAATCAATATAATTCCAACCGGAATTGCAATACCGTATTTAAGCGAATTCATTTTTCTGTAATGGTCATTTATATAAACCGAAAGACTTAATATAATAGTGAATTTAGCAAGGTCAGACGGTTGAAAAGTAAACGGTCCGATTGGTATCCAGCGTTTAAAATCACCAAAATCAGTATGATAGAATAATACAACTACCAAAAGACCTATTGTTACAAAAAATATGACTTTATATAAAGCTTTCAGTACCTTATAGTTAAGTTTTGAAAAGAAAAACATTCCCACAAGGCCGCCAACTGCAAAAATAAGCTGGCGGATAAAATAGTAATATGAACTGTCCTTATAATAATACGCATACGGATATGACGCTGAAAAGAGCATTATTAAACCGATTGTTAAAAGTGCTATTGTTAACCCCAAAAACGGAATATCAATACTGCCGACAAGAAAATAGGTGTCTTTAAAATTTTTCCATTTGCTTGGCTTAACAACTAATTGCTCGTTATCATTTTTTGGCACAAGAACACTCCTTTCAATTAAAATTTAAAATAAAATCATTTTGCAAAATTGCCGAAGTAAAGAAGAAGCACGCCGATTGCACAGCCGATTGCATTTACTGTTGAGAATACAACACAGATTTTCTTTTCTTTCCAGCCGCACATTTCAAAATGGTGATGAATAGGAGCCATTTTGAATATGCGCTTACCGTGTGTGATTTTAAAATATCCTATTTGGATAATATCACTCATAGTTTCACAAACATAAACAATACCGATTGGAAGAAGAATAATCGGGCATTTGCAAAGATAACCGAGAGCTACAACCATTCCGCCGAGGAACAGCGAACCTGTATCACCCATAAAGGTTTTAGCAGGATTCCAATTCCAGCAAAGGAAACCGAGAACTCCGCCCAAAAGTGCGCCTGCAAAAATATTAAGGCCTGCAAAACCTTGAATATAGCTTATAACAATAAACGCAATTGCAACGGTAGTTGTTACACTTGAGCAAAGTCCGTCAATACCATCTGTAAGATTAACCGAATTGACACAGCCATATATAATAAACAGAGATAAAATCCAAAATACAATTGCCGTAAATATATTTTTTTCAAAATTTACTGTACCGATAAAAGGAATATACCAGCTTGTATTATGTGATACCCAAAGAGTAGTGATATATCCTAAAGTAACAATAAGTTGACCAAGTGTTTTTTGCTTTGGTGAAAGGCCCTCATTTCTTTTAAGCTTAATTTTAGTGAAATCATCAATAAAGCCTACAAGGCCGCAGCCGAGAGCTAAAAGAAGCCCACCGAAAAGAAGAACCAATTCACGACCATTCATAATTGAAGAATAATCGCTTTCAAGTTCTCCGCCTGAAAGATAATAGATTAAAGCAGTAATTCCAAATGAAAGAACTATGCCGATAATAAACATAATTCCGCCCATATTAGGTGTACCCTGCTTTGATTTATGCCAGCTTGGGCCTATATCAAGAATTGTTTGCCCAAATTTTAATTTGCGAAGCCACGGAATTATTACAAATCCAAGGCCTGCGGTTACACCGAAAGCTATTATTACACTGATTATTAAAGCAATTGTACTGTTCATTTATTTTTCCCACCTGTTGTACACATTATTTATTACATCCTCAAGCTTCATACCTCTTGACGCTTTAAATATAACTGCGTCACCATTGTGTGCAAGCTCAAAAAGTTTGTTTGAAAGTTCATCTTTATTATCAAAATAAAAGGCATTTTTCATACCGTTTTGCTTAGCACCGTCAACGATGTACTTTGCGTCATTACCGTAAGCCAAAAGGTAATCTATATTATTATCGGCAACCATTTTGCCGACATCTGAGTGTGCTTTTTTTGAAAAATCGCCGAGTTCAAGCATATCACCCAAAACAGCAATTCTTTTATTTGCATTTACATTAGCAAGTGTTTTAATTGCCGCGTTCATTGAATCGGGGCTTGCGTTATAGCAATCTTCAATAGAAATTATACCGCCGACATTTACGCTTTTCTGCCTCATTCCTGCAGGAACATAGTTTGCAAGAGCTCCGGCCGCCTTTTTGGAATCAATACCGAGAGTTATGCCGACTGTGAAAGCCGCAAGTGCATTATAAACATTATGAATACCTATTGTAGGAATTGATATATGCTGTGACCACAAAGAAAACTGAACTGTCGGCCCATCGGTTTCATCAATGATTTTCGAAGTTGAGTATTTAACATCAAAAGAAGTTAAACCGTTTTCTTCCTTAATATCAACCGCCTTAAATTGAGCGAGACTTTCAATACCGAATGTGATTACATTATACTTTTGCATAATTTCATCATTATCAAGTATCGTTTTAAGCATATCGTTATCACAATTTATAATAAAAGGTGAACCTGCTTTAAGTCCGTCAAGAATTTCAAGCTTTGATTTGAGTATGCCCTGCCTTGAACCGAGATTTTCAATATGCGATACACCGATATTTGTTATCATCGCAATTGTTGGCTTTGTTGCTGTAACAAGGCGATGAATTTCGCCAAAATGGTTCATACCCATTTCAATTACCGCCGCTTCGGTACTGCTGTCAATTTGAAACAGCATTTGCGGAAGTCCTATTTCATTATTCAAATTGCCCTGTGTTTTAATGGCATTAAACTGCGAATTAACTACAAGGTGAGTAAATTCCTTGGTAGTAGTTTTGCCTACCGAGCCGGTAAGTGCCACAACGGGAATATCAAATTTTGAACGATAATATCCAGAAAGTGACAGAAGTGCTTTTGCAGTATCATCAACCTTTACATAAGGCCCTGCCACTTCAATATCTTCACTAATCATAACAGCCGCCGCGCCCAAATTTAAGGCTTCATTTGCAAATTGGTGGGCATCAAATCGTTCACCTTTAATGCAAATAAAAAGGCAACCTTTTGTAATTTTTCTTGTATCTATGCAAACAGCATTAACCTGCGCATCAAACTTTGTTTGAGTGCCGAGTGCATTTGCAATTTCTTTTAAAGTTAAAGTTTCCATAATTTAATTCATTTTACCGAGTACTTCGGCAATTACTTCTCTTTCATCAAAATGAATTGTTCCTGTTGGCAGGATTTGATAAGTTTCATGCCCCTTACCTGCAAGAAGAATAATATCATCTTTCTTTGCGTGAGTTATTGCATATTCAATAGCTTCGTGCCTATTTTCAATAACTTTATAAGGAGTTTTTATATTTTTCATACCGACAAGAATATCATCAATAATTGCGCTTGGATTTTCACTGCGAGGATTATCTGATGTTACAATGCAGTAATCAGAAAGTTCAGCGGCAATTTTGCCCATTTTAGGCCTTTTTGTTTTATCCCTGTCACCGCCGCAGCCGAAAAGTGTAACCACCCTGCCTTTTGCAATTTCTTTAAGGGAAGTAATAATATTTTCAAGTCCGTCAGGTGAATGGGCATAGTCAATAATGATTGTAAAATCCCTATTGCTTGGCACAACTTCAATTCTGCCCTTTACACCCTGCGATTTTGATACAGCTGAAAGCACATCATCAAAATCAATACCGAGAGCAAGCGCACAAGTTGTGGCACAAAGTGAATTATAAACCGAAAATCTACCAGGGATCGGGCAAGTACATCTGCCGATAGAATCATTAGATACTATTTCGTATTCAACGCCGCTTGATTTAAACTTAACATTTTTGGCGGTATATGTTGCATCATTTGTATCAACAGCATAAGTTACTACTTTATCAAATTCAAGCCCGTCAATTATTTTCAAGCCGTGTTCATCATCAGCATTGGTAACTGCAATATCGCAATTTTCAAAAAGTATTCTTTTTGAAGCAAAATAGTTTTCCCAAGTTTTATGATAATCAAGATGGTCTTGTGTAAGATTTGTAAAAGCACCGAGTGCAAAACGAAGTCCGTTAACTCTGCCTTGAGCAAGAGCCTGCGACGAAACTTCCATAACACAATATTCACAACCTGCTTTTACCATAAGTGAAAAAAGCTTTTGAAGTTCATATGGGTCAGGAGTTGTATATTTTGCAGGATAAATTTCATCACCCACCATATTTTGAACCGTTCCTATAAGGCCAACTTTTTTGCCTACATTTTCAAGAATTTGCTTGATAAGAAAAGTTGTAGTTGTTTTACCGTTTGTACCGGTTAAACCTATAAGTTTTAATTTATCAGCCGGGTTGCCGAAGAAATTTGCACATATCGGTGAATACACAGCCCTTGAATTTTCAACAATAATTTGCTTATCAATTCCGAGATCGTGTTCAACTACTACCGCAGCAGCACCTTTATCAAGCATTTCTTTTGCAACCGAATGGCCGTCAAATGCCGCACCTTTAATACATATAAACAGCGAGCCCTCTTTTACAAGACGCGAATCCTGTGTAACATCCAAAACTTCAACATCATCAAATTCATTTTGAACATTGATTCCCTTTAATAAATCTTTAAGCCTCATTTTAAAACCCCATATCTTTAATCAAAATTGATTTTAGTCTAAAACTGATTGTGTATTTTTGAAAGTCACTGTAACAACTGTGCCTTTTTCAACCTTTGCCTGCTTTTCTTCGCTCTGGCGGTAAGCGACTACCGTACCGCTCGACATACTGTTACCGGCAATTTGAATATTTAAAGAACTGCTTGAAGCAAGGTCTTTAGCTTCCGTAACCGTAAGACCTGTAAAATCAGGAACATTTACAGTTTCCTTTTCGCTTTCATCTGTATAAAGATAAACTGTACCGCCGTTAGGAATTGCATCTGCGCCTGACGGGCATTGCCTTGTTACAGTTGACTCATCACCTATTACAACATAGTTGAGGTTATTTTCCTTAAGAGCAGCTTTTGCATCGTCAAGGCTTTCTCCTACAACATTAGGTGTTTCTTTAGAAAGGTCTTTCATTTCTTTTTCATCATATTTCGGCTCGATACCGAGAACATTCATAGCTTCCTGTGTAACTTGAGCCGCAATCGGTGCGCAAAGAGCGCCACCGCCTAAATCCTGATTAGGTTCATCAACAATAATAAGCATTGCAATTTCAGGATCATCACTCGGAGCAATAGCCGCGAATGAAACAATGTACTTATCACCCTCGCCCTCTTTTGATTCACCAAGCTTAGTGGATGTACCCGTTTTACCGCCGACACTGTAACCTGCCACATAACCGTTTTTACCTGTACCGTTATCTACAACAGATTTCATCATAGCACGCATTTTTTTGGATGTATCGGAACTGATTACCTGTCTAATCTTTTTAGTTTGAGTTTTTTTGACAGTTTTTCCGTTTGAATCAACAATACTTGAAACAAGGTAAGGCTGTAAAAGCTTACCGCCGTTAGCAATAGCGCAAAGGCCGGTACATACCTGAATAGGAGTAAGAGAGTTTGTTTGACCGAATGATGCAGATGAAAGTTCAACTATACCGTATTGGTCTTCCTTGTAATACTGCGGTGAAGCTTCACCCGGAAGGTCTATATTTGTTTTCTGTGTGAATCCAAAAGCGTCAAAATACTTGAAGTAGTTATGAACACCTAATTTTTGACCTATTGTGATAAAAAACGGGTTACACGAATTTTCAAGTCCCTGTGTAAGTGTTTCTGTTCCGTGGCCGGGATGATAGTGGCATTTCATACGGTACTTATCAACTTGGATTGCACCTGTGCAAGTATATGTTGTGTTTAAATTTACAACATTTTCCTCCAAAGCGGCAGATGCGACAAAAGTTTTGAAAACAGAACCCGGAACATAAGTATCCGATACCGTAAAGTTTCTCCACTGATTTTGAACCGCAGCACTTTCAGCTTCCTGCTTAGCCGTTTTATCGGTAAGTTTTTTAATAGCTTTTTTATTTTTGCTGTATGTAAGCTTATAAGGGTTATTGCAATCATAATCAGGCATTGATGACATTGCAAGCACTGCACCTGTGTTACAGTTCATTACAACACCGTAAGCACCCTTTGCCTGATATTCATTCATAGTTTCTTTCAAACCTTTTTCAAGGTAATACTGAATTGTTTGGTCAATTGTAAGGACAACCGAATTACCGTCAGAAGCCGCAATACTTGTTTCATAATCGTTTGCAATGTTGTTTGAAACAGCGTCCTTTGCTGTAATGATTCTTCCGTTGGTTCCGGTTAAATCTTCATCATAGTAAGCTTCTATTCCGGAAAGGCCTTGGTCATCAGAACCGGTAAAACCGATAACACTTGATGCAAGTGAACCGTAAGGGTAATATCTTTTGGTGGTTTGCTCCGTTCCTATGCAATCACCGAGTTTATTTTTCGACACGAATTTTGAAAGCTTCTCTTTTATGTTATTTTCGACTTTTTTTTCAACTAACTCATAATGATTTTGATGAGTTGTTTTTTCGTAAAAATCTTTTTTTGCTTCGTCGTCATATTTAAAGAGAGTGGCAAATTCATTTGTGATAAGTTGCCTTTCCTCATCGTCTTTAATATTCAGCGGGTCGATAAAAACATTCCATACCGAAGCCGACTGTGCAAGAACATTTCCGTTAGCATCGTATATCGTTCCGCGCATTGCGGAAATCTCTGCATCCTTAAGCTGCTGTGATTCAGCTTTTTGTGCAAGTTCTTCGCCCCTGACGATTGTTAAATAAAAAACTCGCACCGCTGTTGTTGTCATAAGAAAGATGATTACCAACGACATTATCAAAATTCTTTTCAGCATTCTCTTTGATGTATTCACTTTTAATCATCTCCCTCGCAATTGTTATCTTATTTAATAATAACATATGAGAGTTAAGTAAATATTCTTAACTCTCATAATAGATTTACGCTGTAATAATATATATTATTACTTGGCGACAGTCTTTTTTTCAGCCTTGGATTGCGCCTGCTTTTGATTCAAAATTGCCTGTGCTGCAGCCATACGCTTTTGCTTATATTGTGAAACATCAATATACTTAATTTGATTGGATTTCATTTTAGTCATACCAAGTTTCTCGACAGCATATTGGTCAATCATATTCATTGACACAAGGCTGTCAAGCTCACTGTTAAGGCGTGTATTTTCACTTTGTGAAACAGAAAGATTTTTTTGCAAATCTGAAATTTCGTGTGTTAATTCGTTAGTTTTGGCATTAGTATAAAGCACTGCAAAAAGCATAGTAAGGCACAAAGCCGCCACCACTGAAATTTGCAAAGCTTTTTTTAAGCCCAATTTCTGCTCGTGAAGAAGTTGGGCTTTGCTTTTTCTTTGGCTTCTTTCTCTAACCTTAAAATCCTTTTTTGGCGTAGGAACATAAGACGGAGCTGCCGAAGTACGCTGATAGTTAAACGCCTGCACGGCATATGCGGCGTCCGTGCTGTATGAATAGCGCCTGAAATCGCCTGTATTAGTCATTTTTTACTCCTCCTCGTTTTTTATAGTCCTATATATTCAAATTAAAATTTCTCAAAAATTCTAAGTCGTGATGACCTTGCTCTCGGGTTTTCATCAAGTTCCTCTTTAGACGGAGAAATTGATTTAAAACTTTTGCCTTTCGGCTTATTTCCGCATACACAAACCGGGAATTCCTTTGGACAGGTGCAACCCTGACACCATTTTGAAAACTGCTCTTTTACAATTCTATCTTCTAATGAATGGAAAGTAATTACAGCAATTCTGCCGCCCGGTGCAAGAATTTCAAATGCGTCTTCAAGTGTTGATTTAAGCACATCAAGTTCCGCATTAACTTCGATTCTTATAGCCTGAAATGTTTTTCTTGCAGGGTGTGAATCCCTCATCGCCCTTTGCGGCATTGAGGCTTTAATTATATCTACAAGCTCAAAAGTTGTTTCAATAGGCTTTCCCTCTCTTGATTTAACTATATTTGCCGCGATTCTTCGTGAAAATTTTTCTTCTCCGTATCTGTAAATAATATCCGCAAGTTCTTTTTCATCGTAATTATTTACAACATCATAGGCACTGAGTCCGCTTTTACTCATTCTCATATCAAGCGGGGCATCTTTATGAAAAGAAAATCCCCTCTCGGCAGTATCGAGTTGAAACGAACTTACTCCTAAATCAAGAAGCAGACCGTCAATTTTATCAATATTAAGATTTGAAACAATGTTTTTTATATTTGAATAATTATCGTGAACGATAGTTACATTTTCTTTATTTCCGAGTCTTTCGTTAAGAACTTCTATTGCGTCGGGGTCTTGGTCTATTGAAATAACTCTTTTAGCGGTTTTTGCAATTTCACCGCTGTGGCCTCCGCCGCCTGCCGTGCCATCAACTATAATTTTATTTTTGTTTAAATCAAGTGCCTTTATTGCTTCATCAAAAAGCACACTTTTGTGAACAAATTCCATTACTGCTCATTCCCCTTGACTTTATCCATCAAGTCATAAATACCTTGTGTATGGTCATAAGTGTTATAAATTTTTTCATACTCGTCGGTATTCCAAATTTCAATTACAGCACCTTTACCTTTAAATACAACTGTTGACTCATTTGTAAGAGCAGAAGCTTCCTTAAGCCTTTGGTTGACGGTAAATCTGCCCTGGGCATCAAGTACGCCCTCTTCTGCATTATCAAGAAAGCTTGTAGTGGCATCATATTTCTGATTTTCAGTACCCTGCTGCATTGCATCATATGTTGATTCAAAATGTTCAACAGGATAAAGAGTAAGGCATTTACAACCCCTTACGGTAACAGCTACCATATAAAACTCTTTTCCAAGGCGTTCTCTCCACTTAGTCGGAACAGAAAGTCTGCCTTTAGAATCAAGTTTATAACCGTCTAAAGTACCTACAAACAAACGCATAACTTCTGCTCCTTTCGTGAATTTTGATGTAATCTTAATGGGATTTACTTGAAATCTGTGGGATTTAAGTGGAATTATCACCATTGATTACATTATATAAGGGTATAGTGGTATTGTCAAGTGCAAATTAACGCGATACCGAATTTTAATATTTGTAACACTTTTGTAACTTTTTAATCATAAAAAAGAGGCGAACAATGTTCGCCCAAAGTAGTCTTATTCATTTTTACTATCTAAAATTTAACAACGCAGGGACGATTATCAATCGCCCCTGCGTGATTTTATTTCGTCTTAACGCTCTTCACCTTCGACCAAGAAGAATAAACCTTTTTACCGTTTACCGTTTTATATGTGCGAATACGAACATAATATTTTTTCTTTGCCTTAAGCTTTTAACCTTATTCTTAGTTGTTTTTTTGCTTCTTTCTTACACACAAAAAAAGAAGCCAAGTTTCCTTAACTTCTTTTCACTTTTTTTCTAAATACTATATTAACTAATTATCTACATTATGTCAAGTTACAATTTTAATTATATTTAAAATTACCTGTCCATTTGCCACAATAACTACAAGACCAACATTCATAACCACAAGGAGATTTTTCTCCATATTCCTTAAATGTAATTATTCCATCCTTGTATTGCTTATAGTAGTTATTATCTATTTGTACCCAGTAATCGTCAACTTCATCCTTGCTGCTAAACCACTTTTCCATATTACCGCAACTTATACTATGATTGTTATTGTTTGTGCAATGGGTTTCTTTTTGGATATTATCTTTGGTACATTTTGACTCTTTCGTAGTTTTTATACTCTTTACTTTAGACCATTTTGAATATTTTTTTCCTTTATATGTTCTTATCCGAACATAGTATTTTTTTGCTACCTTTAGCTTAGTTATCTTTTTTGATACTGTTTTAGCATTTTTAATTTTTATTGATTTGTTTCCCTTTTTAAATTTACTGTTAGTAGAATACTGAATTTGGTATCCTGTAATACCTGATTTTTTCTTCCATTTAACTGTAAATCCGTTATCTTTTGCACTCAAAGAAGTTATTGACGTAGCTGGAAGCTTGCTTGCGGCAAAAGCAGGAAAATCAACAAGTGAAACAATACTTATAAGCATTACAAATGACAAAAGCAAACTAAAAATCTTTTTCATACAAAACCTCCGAATAAGACTAAATATTACATTTTATATAATATCATCGGCAAAATAAATTTGCAACAAAATAAAAAGAAATGTTGTTGTACAAATATATAATTATATGATATAATACCTTTATATTGAATATCGGAGGACAGAATATGCAGGAATACAAAACCTCGTGGAGAGAAAAAATCTGCTTTGGTGTAGGTGCGGTAGGACTTGATTTAAGCTACGGAATGTTTTATTCATTTTTAAGCTATTATTTATCAAGCGTACTTGGGCTTAAAGAAGCGTTTTTGCTTCTTCTCACTCCTATTGCAAGAATATGGGACGGAATTAACGACCCTATGATGGGTACAATAGTTGACAACACAAGAACAAAACACGGTAAATACAGACCTTGGATACTTATCGGTGCTATATGCAACGCAGTTGTACTCTTTTTACTTTTCACAAACTTTGGAATGAGCGGAACGAAGCTATATATTTACATAGGTGTTATGTACATACTTTGGGGTATGACGAATACAATGGCTGATATTCCGTATTGGAGTATGGTACCTTCTTTCACATCAGACCCTAAAGACAGAAACCTTGTTTCAACCGTTGCAAGAACTTTTAGCGGTTTGGGCCAAGGCATAATTACGGTGGCAACACCTATTGTTTTGCCTATGCTTTCAACCGGAATGACAACGGATAAAGGTTACAGTGCAACAGGCTTTTCACGCTGGGCAGGAATATGCGGAATAATGCTTGTACTTTTTTCAACCATATGCGTACTTTCAACCAAGGAAAAAAATGTAGTATACGGTAAAAAAGCCAAGTTTTCATTTAAAAAAATTTTTTCCGTTATTGCACACAATGACCAACTTGTTGTATTTATGATAGTTGCAATGCTTTCAAATGCCGGTTGGTACTTAACATCAGGCACAGCGGTGTACTATTTTTCAGATGTACTTGGTGAGCCAAAGGCACAGAGCCTTTTCCAAACTATCGGTGCTGTCGGCTCAGTTTTAGGTCTTGCTGTAATTCCTATACTTTCAAAATGGATGAATAAAAAGAAAATTTATCAAATTTCACTTATCGCCACTATAATAGGATACATTATGATGTATGTTTTCGGGCCTATTCTTAAAATAACCATAGCACTTGATATTGCATATATCGTTTCATCAACGGGTATAGCGGCAATGTTTGTAGGTCAAACAATTTTTCTTGCAGATATTGTTGACTACGGCGAATATAAAAACGGAGAAAGAAACGAATCAATCACCTTTTCTATGAAAGGATTTTTGCAGAAAATGGCTTACACCATTCAAACAATAGTTCTTTTCGGCGGATTGGCAATAATGGGATATAACAAGCAAATTACAAGTGCCACAAAAGCTATTAACGAAAGCACAAAAGCCGGAATAGGAATTATTTGCTTTGCAATTCCTCCGATTTTGATTTTTATTTCACTTATTGTTTTCACCAAAAAATTCAAACTTCACGGTGAACTTGCAGATAAAGTACACGAACATATTGTTGAAAAGAGAAATAACGAAAAAGCGTAATAATAGCTACCGGCTAAGCCGGTGGTTTAGAATGTAAAAAAACCTGCTTCGGCTTTCGCTGAAGCAGGTTTTTTTACAGTTTAAGGCGGCCGTAGGCCGCCCAATATGATTTAAAATTACTTATTTTTGTTTTGTGTATTCTCAATACCTTGACGAATTCTGCGAACATCACTGAGTGCCTTATAAAGTGAATCATCAATAGCAAGAAGTGTATCATCAGCATAATTATTAACTGCTGTAAGCATTTCTCTTGATTTATTCTGTGCTGTTGTAACCATTTCGTTTGCCTGGTTTGTAGCGTTACCGAGAATATCTGAAGCCTGGTTTTGAGCGTCTGCAATATAAGCATCGCCCTGTTCTTTAGCCTTGGCAATAATATCGGCAGCTTCTGCCTGAGCAGTTTGAGTGATTTGGTCACGGGCTACAAGTTCCCTTGCTTCCTCCTGTGCTTTAGCAATAATATCGGCAGCTTCTTTCTTTGCTTCTTCAAGAATATTGTTTCTTGAATCAACAATAGCTTTAGCCTGCTTTGTTTCCTGCGGAGTGTTAAGACGAATATCTTCAATAATAGTCTTAATTTTGTCTACATCAACTGCATACTTTTTGCTCAATGGAATTGATGTTGCGTCATCGAGTACATCTTCCAAATCTTCAAGTAAAATATCTGTATTAGTCATTTTTAATGTCTCCTTTACATCTTTCGTAAATATCTTTTAATATTTCTTGCGGCACAAACGATGATATATCACCACCGAGTGAGCATACCTCTTTAACCATACTTGAGGACAAAAACATATTTTCGCCCTTTGCAGGAATAAACAGTGTTTCAATTTTAGGATAAAGGCTTTTATTGATAAGTGCAAGCTGAAATTCATAATCAAAATCAGACACAGCACGAAGCCCTTTAATTATAGCATTAACATTATGTTGCCTTGCATAATCAACCAAAAGGCCGGAGTATGTATCAATTTCAACATTTTCCTTATCAACACATCGTTTTATAAATTCCATACGCTCATCAAGTGTGAACATAGGCTTTTTAGAACTGTTATTAAGTACCAAAACGATAACTTTATCAAAAAGTTGCGAAGCCCGCTCAATAACATCTTTATGGCCCAAAGTTACCGGGTCAAAACTGCCGGGGCAAATAGCAATTTTCATCTTATTTTAATTCCCCCTTCTATAAAGGGTAATTTTAGTTTTACCATAAGTTCTGACTCTATCAGCATAAAATCCTTCAAGTTCATCAGGTAAGTCTTCATCACGCGAAGTTTCGCATATTACTATACCGTCATCACTCATCATGGAAAAAAGAAGAGGCAAGCATCTTTCAATGATTCCCTGCTTATATGGCGGATCAAGAAACGCTATATCAAAACTATCCCTTCTTGAAAGAAATGCACAAGCGTCACTCATAACTATTCTCGCGTTCTGCTCAAGCTTACAGTGCTTAATATTATTTTCAATAACATTATAAGCCTGCTTGTTATTTTCAACAAAGGTGCATTTTTTAGCACCCCTTGAAAGTGCTTCGATACCGAGCTGGCCCGAACCTGCAAACAAATCAAGAACATTTTTATCTTCAATTTCAAACTGAATCATAGAAAAAACAGCTTCTTTGACCGATTCTGTTGTAGGCCTTGTGACATCTTCGCCCGGCAAAGTTTCAAGCTTTCTGCCACGCGCAATGCCCGTAATCACTCGCATCATAAATCAGATTCCTCTTAATTTCAAATAAAAAAGTTACATTCTTTTTGATAAATCACTTATCATTATACAAATTACAAAAATAATAGTCAAGTCAATTAAAATTATTTTTACAATTTATGATAAAAATTGTGAATTTCTTGAGCGTTTTTTTCAGAAATACCGTCAACCTGCCTAAGCTGTTCAACCCCTGCTTCTTTAATTGCAGAAATTGTTTTAAAATATTTCATCAAAGCTTTTGCTTTTGCATCGCCTATACCGTTAATTTTTGTAAGAGAGGTTGAAAGCGTGCTTTTTTTATGTTTATTATGATGATAAGAAATAGCGAAACGGTGTACTTCCTCCTGAATATTAGATACAAGGGTAAATACCCGGCGGTGGGAATTTATTTCTATCTCGCCATTACCCACTTCAATAGCGCGCGTTCTATGCTTACTGTCCTTAACCATACCGAAAACCGGTACATTAAGTCCCATTGATGCAACAACGGGCAATACAGCCCTAACCTGCGGTTCACCGCCGTCAAGCAAAATCAAATCAGGCAAAATTTTAAATGTACTTCCGTCTTCATCATTATAATAATGATTAAACCTGCGCGTTAAAACCTCCTGCATTGAGCCGACATCATTCTGCCCGTCGAAACCTTTAATAGCAAACCTTTTATAAGCACTTTTCATCGGTCTGCCGTTATGGAAAACAACCATACCTGCCACATTATCCGCACCAAAAGTATGCGAAATATCATAAGATTCAATATATTCAGGCATTTTATCAAGTCCAAGAAGATTTTTAAGTTCTTCAAGAGTTGCAATTTCCCTGCCGAGTCTACCCTGCTGCTGTGCCAAATGCTCATTTGCATTTGATATACACATATTCACAATTGACAAATGCTCGCCCTTTTGCGGATGAATGAATTCAACTTTTTTCTGCTTTTTGTTTTCAAGAAATTCTTTTAAAAGTTCTTCATCTTCAACTTCACCGTCAATCGCAATGCGAGATGCAACCCTGTCACGCATTGAATAATATCGTTCGATAAGTTCAAATCTTGCCTGCGGCAAATCATCAACAGAATCAATAAGCCAAAATTCCGTATCCGTAAGTTTTCCGTGTTCAAATCTTATAACTTCAAAGCAAGCTTTTTTCTTACCGTTTACAAGTGCAAAAACATCCTCTTCAGGTACATTGATTGAAACCACTTTTTGCTTTTCTTCAAGATTTTTAATGGCTTTTATTCTGTCCCTAAGCTTTGCGGCTTCTTCAAATTGAAGATTTTCGGAACATTCAAGCATTTTTGCTTCCATTTCTTTCACAGCTTTTACACTTCCGCCTTTAAGAAATGCGATTGCTTCGTCAATATTTTTTCTGTATTCTTCAAGCGATATTTTGCCTGCACAAGGCGCACTGCAAATCCCCATAAACCCATTTAAACACGGGCGGCTTTTTTTATAATCTTTCGGAAATTTTTTATTACAGCGCGGAAGTTTAAAAATACGCAAAGTTTCATCAACCGCCTGCTTAACAGAAAAATTAGAAGTATATGGGCCGATATACTGCGAGTTGTCATCTGCCATTTGCTTACATTCCCTGATTTTAGGATATTGTTCTTTAGTAATTTTGATATAATTATAGCCTTTGTCATCTTTAAGCAAAATATTATATTTAGGCTGGTAATTTGATCAAAAGACAGCGTAAATCTAAGCCGAACCACGTTCCATCAGAATCG
>OGYK01001575.1_pt1 | contig 16302 bp, 10 predicted proteins | sample 1576501 | NCBI WGS metagenome assembly OGYK01 (sample SAMEA3541530, study PRJEB24748) | human gut metagenome | biome: human gut; feature: human-associated habitat; material: faeces | place: China | collected 2012
TATTCGGCAAATACAAACGGCACCTTTGCGTCTTTTGACGCTGTTTGATCACCGATAGTGTCGCCAACATAGAAAGCACAATCAATGTTATTTCTGCTAATAACAAGGCTGATATTTTCGCCTTTTGTGAGTTGGGTTCTGCCTGACATTTCAAAATCAGAAAAATATTTTTCGAGTTTGTGAGCTTTCAAAAATGATTCAATATAACCGCACTGACAGTTACTGATTATACCGAGAAAATATTTTTCGGAAAGTTTGCTAAGCACATCTTCGAGGTTATCGTACAAATGACCGCCTGACTTTTCAAGATACGGAACTTCTACTGCACAACATTCTTTTATAATGTTTACGCCGTTTTCTTCACTAAGCTCCGGCAACATAATGTTTGCAATCTGCTCAATAGTTTTGCCCATATAGCTGTTCATTTCTTCAAGCGTTATTTGCTTTTGAGTTTCTGGATGCTTTTTAAGAACTTCGTTCCATATAGGAAGAATTACATCGCTTGTGTGCCACAATGTTCCGTCTAAATCAAATAAAATTGCTTTTTTCATAATAATACTCCTGATTTATTATAAAAATTTTCAAACTGATAATATCACACTCTAAAATTAATGTCAATATGAGGTGTGTTTTGTAAAAAATAAAATTGTTAAAAATTAAAAGTTTTTTTAAAAATCTGTTGACAAAGTAAGTAAGCAGTGATATAATATTTATCGTTGTCGACAGGCAATATTTGCGAGTGTGCTGGAATAGGCAGACAGGCACGTTTGAGGGGCGTGTGTTTCACGACGTACGGGTTCAAGTCCCGTCACTCGCACCATAAAAACAGATTAGCTTTTTGTTAATCTGTTTTTTTGTTTTACAAGTAAATTAATAACGGGACTTGAAGGCGACCGTTAAGAAAAGGAGCTGTAAAAAACAACTCCAAAAAAACGACTGCATTCTAACCGAAAGGTAGGAATGCAGTCGCTTTTGTGATATAATTTACTATCAATGAAAAACCACATCAACAAGGTACATTATACACCGTATCAATTAAAATTATAACCGGAAATTAAAAAAATAATAGAAATTTCTGATCCGGTATATACATTTAACGAGGTTTTTCATCATATTGATCTAAATAAACACCTTGCTGTTAAGGAAAGCAGGATATGTCGCATATCTACATAGACGGAACAAAGATAACTGCCAATGCAAATAAGGGTAACGACCGATTATTGCCCGGATACAATATTCAGCAATGAAAGCAAAAAAACACCGAAACTCACTTTTTCGTGAATCTCGGCTTTTTAATATGCTGTTTCTTTACAGCACCTTTTGTGGAGCGGATGATGGGAATCGAACCCACACGATCAGCTTGGAAGGCTGAAGTTCTACCACTAAACTACATCCGCTTATCTCTGTAACAAATAGTATTATATCATTACAGATAATATTTGTCAAGCGTTAATTTCAGATTATAAAATTTTTAAGAAAATTTTAACTGTTTTATATTAAACTCTAAGTTTAACTATGATTATAATTTTAACATACATCAAGATATATAATATCATTTATACAAATTACTTACTTATAATTTTTACCGAAGGATAACTTATTATATCTTTGATAATCAATTATAAAATGTTGGTAGCACAGAAAAATAGCAGAAAATGCCAAATATTGAAGTTAGCGAATGCTAACTTTGACTTAAAACCACATTTATAAAGAGTTTATAATATAATATCTCGAATAGTATTATATATACAAGCGGCTAATTTTTAATAGTAATAATATACTAAAAATACATCTGTATATTTAAATAAATGCATTTATTATGTTAGAATATACAAAGAAATATATCTCAAATTGTGCAAGTGTACAGATGTAAACTTTTCACTCGGTGTAAGTATGATTTCAATGTGGATATTCAGAATAGTTTGCAGTTATATACTTGTTATGGTTCTTGATATGGGCGTTTTAGGTGTATGGATCGGTATATTTGTTGATTTGTATGCTCGTGCTGCAGCATATCTTGCAAGGTATTTGTCAGGCAGATGGAAAAAGCATAGAATGATTTAAATATTTAAAAATGGAGATAAATTTTGTTTACCCTACCGTCACAATTACAAAAGTTTGACCAAACTTTTATAATTGCCGTGCAAAATATTCCGGTAAATCATAATTTATAAACATTACTCCAACATATATAACGAAAAATGATTTTAAAAAGCAAAGGCCCTCGAATTTTTATCGAGAGCCTTTTATCTTTTATCTTTTTTATAAATCAAATTCAAAGTACGGATTATGGTACAGTGAAAATGTTATAATATGGTAAAGACAAAATCCAATTTGGATAGATTAAAAAAGTGGTGTAAATAAATATTATTTAAAATCCATTTTGGAAAGATTTATTAAATTATATCATAATTAATTGTAAATATCAAATGTACTAAATTTATAAAAATAAATGTATTTATAAGCTTATTTATAAAAAATTTTCTTAGAAAATATATATTAGGTATTGACAAACAAAATTGTGAACGCTATACTGTAATTAGAGTTGTGAAATATCATAACTCTAATAACAAAATCTAATACTATTAAAATAATAAATGGAGGTAAATATGAAAATCTTATTGCGATTTTATTTGCAAAACAATAAGCTGCCGATTGATTATCGACGAATTATGCTTTCGTTTTTTAAACGGTCACTGTCAGATATTGCCGAGGGAAAATATTATGAAAAATATTATTTTACACCGGAACGCAGAAATTTTACTTTTGCGGTGAATCTGCCTATGCCGAAGTTTTCTAAAACGGAAATTCAACTCGGGAAAAATCAACTAAACATTACTTTTTCAACAGCTGACTATAATACGGGATGTATTTTTATGTCTGCTTTTATAAAGCAAAAGGACAAGCCGATTCCCGCTCCGCTCGGCAACGAAATGAAACTTGTCAGTGTTAATCTTGTGCCGGAAAAAAATGTTACTTCATCATCCGCTGTTTTGAAAATGCTTAGCCCTTTGTGTATCAGATTACATAAAGCCGAGAATAATTCGGATAGGTATATTTCGGTTGCAAATCCGGATTTTACGGAGATTGCAAAACAGGTAATTAAAGAGCAGCTTGTTGAAAGCGGTTTTGACGAGAAGTTAATTTCAAACTTTGAAATTAAACCGTTAAACGCAAAAAAAACAGTGGTTTATCACTACAAAAACTACATTGAATGCAGTTTAGGCAGTTTTAGTATTAATGCCGATAAATCGGTTATTAATTATCTGCTGAAAAGCGGTATAGGTTCACGAAAATCCGCAGGATTTGGCTTTGCCGAGCTTTTATCGGAGGGAGGTGAACCGAATTAATGAAAACAAAGATTGATTACTTTGATTATGACACTTTGCTGCAGCCTACCGATTGGAGGTTTGCGGCAGCCGTTGTCGGTTTATGTAAATATTTTGATTACTTTGGAATTGATTACAAAGTGCTCTGTGATGTTGAAGAAAAGCCCGATAATTATATCCACGGCTTTGACGGTATTATTTACAAAAGTGAAGATATAACAGAAGAAAAATATCTTGAGTTTGCAGAGAACTATTTTGAAAAATATATGACTCACAAAAATATTTTAAACATTCTCGAAAGTCAAGAATTCAGTGAAGAACAAATTAAATTGGTAAACGACCTTGTTAAGAGCAAAACAGTTCTTAAAGGGCTATTTGACAAAATAAAATTTGATGGAACAAATAAAGATATTTTTATTTCAACCATTGAAGAAAACAGAGCGGAAATTATAAAGAATATCTTTAAAAACGGCAATAACCTTTATAAGAATTACTGCAATGAACGACTTATTTTTACCGAAGATAACAGCACTTGCAGACTTAGAGGCTACAATGTTGACAAAGACAGAAAAACAAGTAATCTCGGCTTTTGTTTTTCAAAGGAAAGTTTTGAGAGCAATGATATTTTAGAATTTGATTTTATAGCGTTTGCTTTTTCAAATTCTGATATGAGAGAAACTTATTTTGTGAATAACAATTTTTCTGTTAAGTCTTTAACTCAAACAAACTATGCTTTTTCAAATCAACTTAGCAGTACAGAAAATAAAGACGACAAAAACAAACTAATGCTTGTTTTGCAAAATTCAAAGGATTATATAAGCTATGATGTTGAAATTATATCAAAATCACAGGATAAGGCTTATTACGAAACATTCTTTGTACGACTTGAAAGATTAAAAAAGTTAAGAGAATTATCGGGGAAATCATTAAACTTTGTCAAAAAAATCAATGATGATTATTGGTTTAATCTTGAGAAAGAAGTTTATATGCGTTGTCTTAACAATGTGTTGATTGACGATGTAATTTTAATGATGCTTAAGTTTTATTTTGATGATAATGCCGTTAAAGGCTATATAAAAAGCAGAACTGATATGCTAATAGACATAAATGTATCTTGGAAAGGAAATGAAATTATGGATGAAATTAAGTCAGCAAAAAGTTGTGGATTTTTAACTTCCAAAAAACTAATTGAAATGAAAAGCAGTAATAAAATTAATTCATATAAGCAAAAAATAATCAGTGCTCTTTGCGCTCATGATTACGACAGAGCAAAAGAGATTATACTTAGTTTGTCTGCTTATGTCGGAATGGAATTTTCATTTTTCTATACATTCCTTGAAAATGCGGAAGAAAATAAAGATCTTGCATTTGCTTTTGCAAGCGCATTAATTGAAGTAAGCTCAAAAAATAACTAATATAAAGGAGATTTTATTATGAAAAATAAAGCATTAACATTAACTGTAATCGCAAATATGACAAGCAACTACGGCGAAAGCCTCGGTAATATTTCAAGTGTACAAAAGGTATTCAGAGGCGGCAAAGAATACGCAACAAGGAGCAGAGAAAGCCTGAAAAACGCTATCTGTGTTCAGTCGGGTTTTTATGATGATTTACAGACATCAATCGACGGAGCAATGCAGAAGCTTGTTAATGAAGATGTAAATGCCGCAACATGCCGTGCGCTTGAGGGTGGATATATGTCTACAAAAGATGTTACATACATCCGTAACAGTTCTTTCTATCTTACAGACGCTGTTGCTACGGAGCCGTTTATTAATGATGCCCGTTTTCACAATAACCTTTACCTTGCAACCAATTATGCTATGGCACACGGTTTAAATGTTCAAAACAATGCAAAGGATTGCGGTCTTATGCCTTATCAGTATGAATATGACAAATCATCTAAAATTTACAGTCTTACAATTGACCTTGAAAAAATCGGTAAGGACGAAAACTTTGGTGCAGAGGCAGATAACGCAGAAAAGTGTGAAAGAGTAATTGCTCTTATTGACGCAGTAGAAAATCTTTCACTTGTTGTTAAAGGAAATCTTGATAACGCAGAGCCGATTTTTGTGGTAGGCGGTCTTTCACCGAGAAAAACACATATTTTTGAAAATGCCGTTTCTGTTTCAGGCAAAAGACTTATTATAGAGCCGATTAAGGAAAAACTTGCTCAAGGTTACAGTTGTGCACTTATGCGTAACGGCGAGCTTTCAAACGAGGACGAAATTGTAAGAGAACTTAATCCTGTAAGTATGACAGAATTTTTTGAAAATCTCAGAGGTCAGGTTAAAGAGTATTTTTCGGAGTAAGGCGGAATTAATATGAAAGCAATTAGACTTCATATAAAACAAAACAGTGCAAATTACAAAAAAGAAGAAACTGTACAAAACCGTATGACATTTCCTTTACCGCCGTATTCAACTGTTATCGGAGCACTTCATAAGGCTTGCGGTTATACATCTTATCATCCTATGCAAGTAAGCGTACAGGGAAAGTACGGTTCTCTAAAAACAAAAATGTATAAGGACGATTGTTTTCTTAACAGCCTTAATGATGACAGAAATTTGCTTGTAAAAATGAAAAATCCCGATATGCTTTCAAGTGCATATCAGGTTGTGGCTACTGCACAAAAGGCTCAAGGAAACAGCTTTGAAAAAGGCATTACAATTAATGTAATTAATGAAAAATTGCTTGAAGAATACCGCTTTTTAAAGCGTACAAAACGCAGAATCGACAAGCATAAAAAAATCATTAATAAAATGAAAACTCGGCTCAAAGAAATGAAAGCCGATGAAAATATTTCTGCCGAAGAAGTAAAAGAATTTGATAAGCGTATTAAGCATATAAAGGCTGTGTATGATGAGTACGAAAAGGTAAAGTATACTATTCCGTATTCCCATTTCAGAACGCTTGCAAAAGGCCCTAAGTATTATGAACTTCTCTGCGATATTGAACTTATCATTCATATAGTTGCAGATGAAAATACTATGAATGATATTATGGATAATATCGGAAATCTTACTGCAATTGGCAGAGGAGAGGATTTTGTAGAAGTTCTTGAGTGTGCTCAAACAGAGCTTTTTGATGTTGACGAAGATGTCGATTACGGAGAAGCTGATTTTGATGTTTATATGCCTGTCGAGTATCTCGAAATTAATAAAGACGATATGGATATAATCTCTAAAACGGAAGGCGGATACACAGGCGGTACAAAATATTTAATGCCAAAGGATTACAAAACTGTGCAGTTAAAGGGCGGTATGAGAAAACGAGTGTTTAATCGTGTACCTGTTATTTTCTGTCAACTTAACTATATTGAAAACGGTTGTAAAGGCATAATGCTTGACAAAACCGAGAACGGCATATATTCAGTGTTTTTAGCTTGAGGTATTTGTAATGAATATAGAAGATAAACTTGCAAAACCCGACAAAACAATCGGACAACATTCAAATGAGCTTATAGAGCAGGCAAAACTGCTCTATAAGCTCGGCTATATAAAATCTGATGATTTATACTCTGATTTACTTGTTTCGTGTTTAAAACATGATAACGGTAAGGCAAATTCTCAATTTCAAAAAAGAATTACTAAAGGCGGAAATTTTCAACCTGAACAAGAAATTCCACACAGTATACTTTCGACTTTTTTTATTGATAAATCAGAATGTATAAAACCTACAAGTGTATATTTTGCTGTGCTTTATCATCACTATAACAAAGACTCTCCTGTTACAGTGTTTAAAGAAAACCGTGAGCTTATAGAAAAATTCCTTGCTGAATTTGGCTTTGATACAAACTCTTACAATAAAATGAAGAGAAATATTAAGAAAATCAAAGCTTTATTTGAAACCGAACTTTCTGATGAAGAAAAACAATACGCTGTTTTATTAAAAGGTCTTTTACATAAATGTGATTACAGTGCAAGTGCAGGTCTTGACTGCGAAAAGGTCAACGATTTTTTGACTGATTCTTTAAACAATTGGAAAAATACCCGAAATATACATTACAATGAATTGCAAGAATTTTGCATTAAAAATACCGACAGCAATTTAATTGTAACAGCACCTACAGGTATGGGCAAAACCGAGGCGGGATTGCTTTGGTGCGGGGACAATAAATGTTTTTTCGTTTTGCCGTTAAAAACAGCTATCAATGCGATGTACGAAAGAATTAAAAAGCTTTGCGGAGATAATTCGCAAGAAGATTACAAGGAAAGAGTGGCACTTGTTCACTCCGATATGAAATCCTATTATTTGGAAGATTCAATAATTAGCGGAAAAAATTATGATTTTGCGTATGCACAATGCAGTAAACAGCTTGCACTTCCGATTACAATTTGTACGCCTGATCAGATATTTGACTTTGCATTGAAATATGCAGGTTATGAATACAAACTTGCGGTAGCGTCATATTCAAAGTTTATTATTGATGAGATACAGATGTATTCACCTGATGTTTTGGCTGCAATTATTTATGCAATTGAGATGATTCATACTTTGGGTGGTAAAGTGGCTGTAATTACCGCAACTTTGCCTCCGTTTGTAAGAAACGAGATTGAAAAAATACTCGGAACAGATGTAAAAACATCCGATTTTTCTGATAAAGGAAAGCTAAGGCATAATGTAAAAGTATATGAAAAAAACTTGCAGTCTGACGATATTATAAAAATATTTGATGATACAATATGCGATAAAGTAAAAAAATATCTTGTCGTTTGCAATTCAATTGATATCGCAAATAAGATGTACACCGAAATAAAAAATTCGGATATTAACGCAAGTGTAAATCTGTTTCATTCCAATTTTACAAAAATTGACAGAAAAACTAAAGAAAATGCGATTTTAGCAGCCTCTGAAAAAACTAACGAAAGTATGAATATACCTGAAATATGGATTTCAACATCCGTAGTCGAAGCAAGTCTTGACATTGATTTTGATATTCTTATTACCGAGTTATCAGATTTATTTTCCCTGTTCCAACGCTTTGGCAGAGTAAACAGAAAGGGTAATAAAGACTTTTCATCTTACAATTGTTTTGTATTTACTGAAATTCAAGGTAATGCACATCGTTTTGTTGACGATGCTATTCATTCGTTGTCAAAACAGGCGATTTTAAGCGTTGACGGAATTATCTCTGAAGTTCTTAAAAAAGAACTTATAGATGAGTACCTTTCGGTTGAAAAAATTGAAAAATCAAAATATTATCAAGAATATCGTAAAATTTATAAATATTATAAAGAAAATGTCGATTATCTCTCTCTTAAAAAAGATGGAATAAGAAGTATTGACAGAAGCGACGCTGTGCCGATTGATGTTTATAATCAAAATGAGAGTGCCATAGAAAAAGCTTTGGAAGTTTTAAAATCAGATACTTATTCAAGAGATGATAAACTTAAGGCAAACGAAGAAATACTTGGCTTCACGGTTTCCGTACCTAAATTTAGAATTGACGATTACGAAATAAAAAAATTTAAAATGCCATATACTGAATTACCTGTTATTAACAGCAGTTATGATTCCGAATGCGGCATCAGATTTGATAAGGAAAAGAAAACCAAAAAGCAAGATAAATCTGATGATAACGGAGAACCTGATAATTTTATATGAGGTATGATTATGGACGAAAATAATATTTCGGGTATGCATATTTATTATTACTATGTTTGTAAAAGAAAGCTGTGGTATTTTTCAAACGGTTTGGCAATGGAAAGTGAAAACGAAAATGTCAAAATCGGAAAACTTATAGATGAAACCACTTATAAGCAAAAGAAAAAACATATTATGATCGACAACACAATCAATATTGATTTTATTACCGAGCATAAACTTTTACATGAGGTAAAGAAAAGCAGAAAGATAGAGGAAGCGGGTATTGCTCAACTTAAATACTATCTTTATTATCTGAAAAAGCGCGGGGTAGAGGGAATAAAAGGCAGAATTGATTATCCTTTGCTAAAGCAAAGTCTTAATGTTGAACTTAGCGAAGAAGATGAAAGAGAGCTTGAAAGTGCGGCAGCTGATATAGTAAAAATTATATCGGCTGCTTTGCCGCCAAAATTTGAAAGTAAAAGAATTTGCAAATCATGTGCTTACTATGATTTGTGCTGTATTTGAGGTGATAAAATGCAGGAAAGTTATTACATATATTCGTCAGGCAATTTAACTCAAAAAGACAACACATTAAGATTTACTGCAATTGACGGAAATGTAAAAGATCTTCCGATAGAAAATATTAAAGAAATTTATATTATGAATGAAATAACGGTTACATCTAAATTGCTGAACTTATTTTCAAAATACGGAATACTTGTACATTTCTTCAATTACTATCAATTTTACATAGGAAGTTTTTGCCCAAAGGAAACAAAACTTGCAGGTCAGCTTTTGGTTAAGCAAGTGCTTGCTTACGGCGACTATTCAAACAGATTATCAATAGCAAGAGAATTTATAGTTGCTGCGTCTTATAACATTTACAGAAACTTAAGATACTACAACGGCAGAGGCAAGAATGTGTCAGAGCAAATGGCTGCTATTGAAAATTTGAGGAGGAAACTTGCAGATGTAGAAACCATAGAAGAGTTGATGGGAATTGAAGGTAATATTCGTCAGGAATATTACAAAGCGTGGAATGTAATTATTGATCAGAATATTGAATTTGATAAAAGAGTTTATCATCCTGCCGACAATATGATTAACAGCCTTATTTCGTATGTCAATTCTCTTGTATATACAAAAACTCTGGCGGAAATTTATAAAACCCAACTTAATCCTACAATAAGCTATCTTCATCAGCCGGGTACAAGGCGATATTCTCTTGCACTTGATGTATCGGAAATTTTCAAACCGCTGATTGCGGATCGTCTTATCTTTTCTTTGCTTAATCGAAAACAAATAACAGAAAGCAGTTTTGTAGAAGGACTTAACGGTTTGCAGCTTACCGAAAGAGCGTCACGAATAATTACATCTGAATTTGACGAAAAATTAAAGACAACTATTTTTCACAAAGAACTTAATAAAAATGTTTCTTATCAATTCTTAATCAGACTTGAACTTTATAAACTGATAAAGCACATTATAGGAGAAAAAGAATATAAAGGCTTTGAAATGTGGTGGTAAATATTGTATGTAATTCTTGTATATGATATAATATGTGATGAAAAAGGCAGAAAAATACTTCCAAAGGTATTTAAGATTTGCAAAAAATATCTTGTACATATTCAAAACTCTGTTTTTGAAGGAAACTTAAGTAAAGCAAACTCACTTGCTTTGCAAAAAGAACTTGATGTTTATATCAGAAAAGACAAGGATTCGGTAATAATGTTTCATACCCGTGAAGAACGGTGGATGAATAAAGATTTTCTTGGAAAAACGGATGATAAAACATCAAATTTTTTGTAACGCTTTTATTGTCGACCTGACATAGCACAAAACCCCCGGCAGGTTGACAGAACCTAAAAATCAAGTAATCATCGGTATAGTTGCTTTTGATATATTGAAATGACAGTAGTATTTGATAAATATTTGGTATATCGACAAAACAGCACAGAAAAATGCCGATGATTACTTATCCTTTTATCCCACGGCTATAAATCTATCCATATTGGATTTTAAATCGAAATAATGAAGTATTAATAACATTATCAGTCAAACTATAAATCTATCCATATTGGATTTTAAATAAAGCTAAAGGCTTTAGCTGATAAAATGCCGATAATTCTATAAATCTATCCATATTGGATTTTAAATTTCATTTTTAACCCTCCAGCAGTAAAAGCAAAATTCTATAAATCTATCCATATTGGATTTTAAATAATTTGACACGAATGTCAGAGGGAACAGCAAGTGACTATAAATCTATCCATATTGGATTTTAAATCCTTGAAAAATTTTGTTAAGCAAAATAAATTCATCAGCTATAAATCTATCCATATTGGATTTTAAATATTAAAAATTCGATTTTGTCAACAAAATAGTAAATACTATAAATCTATCCATATTGGATTTTAAATACATTTGATTGCAGTAGTACGATTGACTTAGCAACTATAAATCTATCCATATTGGATTTTAAATAAAGAAAATCAGAAAATCGTGATGTTATCGGAGTTTGCTATAAATCTATCCATATTGGATTTTAAATTTTGACATTGATAAAAAGTTAGGTTCAACCGCTGTTGCTATAAATCTATCCATATTGGATTTTAAATTATATGATGTCAGTATGTAACAATGATGTTGATAAGCTATAAATCTATCCATATTGGATTTTAAATAAAGTTTTTTATAATAATGCTGTCATATGTATAAAAACTATAAATCTATCCATATTGGATTTTAAATTCCGCAACGCAGAGGGATTTTATGTAGGCGATTACTATAAATCTATCCATATTGGATTTTAAATATTTTTGAGTGCAGTAGTACGATTGATTTAGCTATCTATAAATCTATCCATATTGGATTTTAAATGACATTTAACGCAAACGTTTGACAAAACGGCTCTACCTATAAATCTATCCATATTGGATTTTAAATACTGCAAACATTGATTGATATACAGCAGTATTTTCTATAAATCTATCCATATTGGATTTTAAATTAATATATTCAGTATAATTATATTCTCTTATCGAGCTATAAATCTATCCATATTGGATTTTAAATAACGGATAAACTTTAATTTCACCTTGTTGCATATTCTATAAATCTATCCATATTGGATTTTAAATATTTTTTTATTGATTTTTACACTTGTTAAATTTTTCTATAAATCTATCCATATTGGATTTTAAATAAGCTGTACAAAAGTGGCAACATTGGCGCAGAAGTTCTATAAATCTATCCATATTGGATTTTAAATCATTTTGAAATATTGTTGGTTGTGTATAAGATTTTGCTATAAATCTATCCATATTGGATTTTAAATCTCTTTTCGGGTTGCGTTAACTCAAAATCAATATTGCTATAAATCTATCCATATTGGATTTTAAATTTGGAATTATCGAACAACCGTTCTCATAGTAAAAGCCTATAAATCTATCCATATTGGATTTTAAATGAAATTTTTAATTGTGATGCTGTCATATGTATAAAAACTATAAATCTATCCATATTGGATTTTAAATCAAAAATTACAGCGGTGCAAGCACCTAAATTGAAGTCCTATAAATCTATCCATATTGGATTTTAAATACTTTGCAAACATTGATTGATATTCAGCAATATTTCTATAAATCTATCCATATTGGATTTTAAATATTTTTATCACTGTTTGCTAAAATCTCGAACGGTTCCTATAAATCTATCCATATTGGATTTTAAATGATTTACCTTTTATCATATTCTAACACTCCTTTTTTCTATAAATCTATCCATATTGGATTTTAAATTTGCTATAAACATCTCCTTTCTTTAGTTACATAAAGCTATAAATCTATCCATATTGGATTTTAAATAAAAATCGTATCTTTAGTAAACACAGCTTTTATTTCTATAAATCTATCCATATTGGATTTTAAATAAGAAGTTTGTAATAAGTATGTCAAGTACATTCAAGCTATAAATCTATCCATATTGGATTTTAAATCTGCACGGGTGTAATGGTACTAAATCAACAATAATACTATAAATCTATCCATATTGGATTTTAAATGAATCAGAGTTGACACTTAAGTTATCAATCACAGACTATAAATCTATCCATATTGGATTTTAAATACCAGTACATTGCCGAAATCGGCGGCTGGCAAACACTATAAATCTATCCATATTGGATTTTAAATAAACCTTCAGTAGATTCATTGTAATTGTTTGAAACCTATAAATCTATCCATATTGGATTTTAAATAGATGAGCTAATTGCCGTCTGCTCATTCGCAGGATAGCTATAAATCTATCCATATTGGATTTTAAATTTGTCAAAGCAAATCAAGACCGAATTCTCGGTATTACTATAAATCTATCCATATTGGATTTTAAATGAATCAGAGTTGACACTTAAGTTATCAATCACAGCTATAAATCTATCCATATTGGATTTTAAATACCTTCTTAAGTATTCCTTTAACACCAATACGGCTATCTATAAATCTATCCATATTGGATTTTAAATAGTACCGGGAGTGGGGGAGAAAGTGGTGGCGGATTTCTATAAATCTATCCATATTGGATTTTAAATAAACAACAAGTAATTAATACTACAAATATCGTTGTGCTATAAATCTATCCATATTGGATTTTAAATCAACTTATTTGGAATTTCTTTGAGGGTGCTTTTAGTCTATAAATCTATCCATATTGGATTTTAAATGAAGTTCCGTGCTCTGCTGTTCTTGATTTCGATACGCTATAAATCTATCCATATTGGATTTTAAATATTTATAGTGTTTATTTTAATTCAAAACCTAAAGTCTATAAATCTATCCATATTGGATTTTAAATCAGTTAAATTAACAGACAATGAATAACAATGATTATCTATAAATCTATCCATATTGGATTTTAAATCTTCTGAACTTTATCGCATACAGTAACTTTTTTGCTCTATAAATCTATCCATATTGGATTTTAAATAATTCTTTTTTGTTTTTTCGAGCTGTTTTATTGTCTATAAATCTATCCATATTGGATTTTAAATCTCGTTACTGCGAGAGGCTTATTTTTTTAGGAGGCTATAAATCTATCCATATTGGATTTTAAATTGCCTACCGCAATACAAACGCAAACCATATAATTTCTATAAATCTATCCATATTGGATTTTAAATAAGCAACAAGTAATTAATACGACAAATATCGTTGTCTATAAATCTATCCATATTGGATTTTAAATTTTTTGAAAGCCTCAGTCAGACGGTTTACATAGTTCTATAAATCTATCCATATTGGATTTTAAATATAATCAGCCAAAGGAGCACGAGAAATATTAGAATCCTATAAATCTATCCATATTGGATTTTAAATGCTCCGTTGCGGAAATTGTAAAAACTCCGGCAACCGCTATAAATCTATCCATATTGGATTTTAAATAGTTTTAAAAATGGTACTGATGGTGTTATTTTTGCTACTATAAATCTATCCATATTGGATTTTAAATTACGGCATATCTGCTTGAATCAGAACAGCACGAGCCTATAAATCTATCCATATTGGATTTTAAATCTTTCTCATTTTGGTGATGAACCTGCAGGTACAATGCCTATAAATCTATCCATATAGGATTTTAAATACTTTTGTCCTTATCGTTTAGGGCTTATGAGCATACTATAAATCTATCCATATTGGATTTTAAATATTCTATTGAAATGGATAATTTCATTATCATTGATCTATAAATCTATCCATATTGGATTTTAAATTCTGTTGCGACTACTTCAAGTTTTATTGATTTTAACCTATAAATCTATCCATATTGGATTTTAAATTTTTATAATATCTTCTGTTGCATGATAACTTTTGTACTATAAATCTATCCATATTGGATTTTAAATATCAAAGTTAAAAATTGATTTATATTATAGAAAATCTATAAATCTATCCATATTGGATTTTAAATATTTTCGACGCATATCGTTTAAATACTTTGACATCTATAAATCTATCCATATTGGATTTTAAAACATAAAAAAGTGACTTAGAACGTGTCTGGACATGCGCTATAAATCTATCCATATTGGATTTTAAAATACAACGCAAACGCTAAAAGCAGAATTGAAAATAAACTATAAATCTATCCATATTGGATTTTAAAATTTATTACAATAGATGTAAGTTGTACCCCCCTGTTACTATAAATCTATCCATATTGGATTTTAAAATTTTTTGATACTTTATTGGCTGATTCATATACTGTCTATAAATCTATCCATATTGGATTTTAAAAGCTGTAAGTGAGCCGACTGTTTCCAAAACTGGAATACTATAAATCTATCCATATTGGATTTTAAAATCAAATGATGTATCGACAATATGACCAGTGTAGCCAGCTATAAATCTATCCATATTGGATTTTAAAATCAGAAAAAATAGTTAGATAATCAGCAGAAGGAAGACTATAAATCTATCCATATTGGATTTTAAAATGTTTTATTGCTTTATTTGTTCAGCTATTGTGACACTATAAATCTATCCATATTGGATTTTAAAAGATTTTAATTTTTTTGCGTTTGCCACGGTATCAACTATAAATCTATCCATATTGGATTTTAAAATATAAGACTGAAAAACGAGAATTACAAGAACTCATCTATAAATCTATCCATATTGGATTTTAAACCGTTTCAAAGTTTTTAAAAAAGTGCGTAGCAGTCTTTCTATAAATCTATCCATATTGGATTTTAAACATTGAAATAGGAAATTGAAACAGTCAAGTAGTCAGCACTATAAATCTATCCATATTGGATTTTAAACATTGAAATAGGAAATTGAAACAGTCAAGTAGTCAGCACCTATAAATCTATCCATATTGGATTTTAAACTCATACGAAAGTCTTTTTTTATAAAAATATCGACCCTATAAATCTATCCATATTGGATTTTAAACGGGATTGCAAGAGCTACAGCTATATATTTACTATTTCTATAAATCTATCCATATTGGATTTTAAACACAAGAACGAAGCAGGAATTTTATGTGTTGCATTGCTATAAATCTATCCATATTGGATTTTAAACTGTTTCCTTTATTAACAAGTATTTTTCCTGGCTACACTATAAATCTATCCATATTGGATTTTAAACAAAGTTTTACTGCAAAAAAGCGTAACAGTTGTATGACTATAAATCTATCCATATTGGATTTTAAACGCGCTTGCTTGGTAGGTGATTTAATGTCAGATTTTACTATAAATCTATCCATATTGGATCCTAAATTGCCAAAGTGAAGTTCGGATTTTTGAGGAAAAAATGAGAAATACCACGGGTTCACCTTGACAAAAGAGTATGGTAAAATGAAAACGGTTACTGTCTGCGGAAAG
>OGYK01001581.1_pt1 | contig 16248 bp, 16 predicted proteins | sample 1576501 | NCBI WGS metagenome assembly OGYK01 (sample SAMEA3541530, study PRJEB24748) | human gut metagenome | biome: human gut; feature: human-associated habitat; material: faeces | place: China | collected 2012
CAGTGCCCGAATAACCCTTTTTCTCGGCATAGTTCCAATACATATGATAGCCGTCAAGCGGTAAATCAATTTGTCCTGCCTGCAGCTTAGTTTCCTGCAAGCAAAATACATCTGCATTTACTTCATTAAAAAAGTCAAGAAAGCCCTTTGTTACGCAGGCTCTCAGTCCGTTTACATTCCAAGATATAAATTTCTTCATATTAATTCTCCTCGTTCAAAAGCTCTGCCCACTCAGCCTCCTTAAAGCCTGTAAGCACCCTGTTGCCCTTAATAAGAATAGGTCTTTTTACTAACATTCCGTTTGTGGCAAGCAGACTGTATTTTTCTTCAAGCGACATTTCGGGCAGCTTGTCCTTTAAATTCATTGACTTATAAAGCATACCGCTTGTGTTAAAAAACTTTTTTATGTCAAGTCCGCTCATCTCGTGCCATTGCTTTAATTCCTCGGCTGTCGGATTATTTTCAACAATGTGTCTGTCCTCGTAATCGGCACCTTTGCTGTCTAAGAAATTCTTAGCCTTTTTGCAGGTCGAACATTTCGGGTACTCTAAAAATAGCATAAAATCACTCCTGATATAATTATACAAATATAGTATAAAATATTTTTCGATAATAATCAACATTTTCGGCTGTTTGCTTGAAAATTATTTTGAATTTTTATATAATATTGTTATGAATAAATTTGAAATTTTAAAACATTACTTTGGTCACGATACTTTTCGTGACGGTCAGGAAAATATAATAGATAATATTTCAAACGGTAATGACGCACTCTGTATTATGCCGACAGGCGGCGGAAAGTCTATTTGCTATCAGATACCTGCGCTTATGTCAGACGGAATTGCAATTGTGATTTCTCCGCTTATTTCACTTATGAAAGATCAGGTTACTTCGCTAAATCAAAACGGAATCAGAGCGGCATACATAAACAGCACCCTCACTTCTGCCCAACAATCGAGGGCAATTTATAACGCTATGCGTGGCGAGTACAAGCTGATTTATGTTGCGCCCGAAAGGCTTGAAGCGCCCGCTTTTATTAATCTTTGCAACAGTATAAAAGTTTCTCTGATTGCGGTTGATGAGGCGCACTGTGTGTCACAATGGGGACACGATTTCAGACCGAGCTACCTAAAAATTGCAGATTTTATTTCAAGACTTGACAACAGGCCCGTTATATCTGCATTTACAGCAACTGCAACAGACGCTGTAAAAAGGGATATTCTAAATCTACTCGGACTTAAAAATCCTTATCAAATAACAACAGGCTTTGACCGCAAAAATCTCTTTTTTGCAGTAAAGCGTCCGCAAAGAAAGCAAAAGGAATTACTCGCCATTGTCAGCGAACACAAAAATCAGAGCGGAATAATTTACTGTGCTACCCGTAAAAATGTAGAAAAAGTCAGCGATTTTCTCAATGAAAACGGCTATGATTCGCTTATTTATCACGCAGGATTGAGCAATGGAATACGAAGCAAAAATCAGGACGATTTCATTAATGACAGATGCAATTTGATTGTTGCAACAAATGCTTTCGGAATGGGCATTGATAAACCCGATGTACGCTTTGTGGTGCATTACAATATGCCGAAAAATCTCGAAAACTATTATCAAGAGGCAGGCAGAGCGGGCAGAGATGGCGAAAATTCGGACTGTATTTTGCTATACAGTCCTGCCGATGTCCACACTCAGCGGTTCTTTATTGAGAATAATGACGAAAATGATGAGTTGACCGATGAACAGCGTGAAAAAATCAAGAAAAATGATTACTATAAACTTAATAAAATGGTAGGTTACTGTACATCTACCACCTGCCTTAGAAATTATATTCTAAACTACTTCGGTGAGTATCACACAAACGAGTGCAAAAACTGCTCGGCTTGCCTTAAAGAATACAAGCTTACTGATGTAACGGTAGATTCGCAGAAGATTCTTTCTTGCATTATACGAACAGGGCAGCGGTTCGGCACTTCTACAATATCCGCCGTGCTTGCAGGCTCAAAAAGCGAGAATATTTACAAATACAGGTTAAATAATCAGTCTACATATGGCATAATGAGTGACAAGCGCAGAACGGTTATAAACGAGCTTATAACAAGGCTTATTGACGAAGAGTATATAACTCAAACCGAGGACAAATACCCTGTTTTAAAGGTAACGCAAAAATCATATCCGATTTTGAAAGGGCAAAAAAGCCTTACAATGCGCCTCGCCGTTAAAGAGGAGCTGCACAGAGAAATTCAGCATACAGAGGTCGATAAGGTGTTGTTTGACAAACTTAAGGAGCGCAGAAAATATCTTGCGGATAAAGCCAGCGTTCCTCCGTATGTTATATTCAGCGACGCATCTTTGCGTGATATGTGCGCAAAACTTCCGACAAACGAAAATGATTTCTTAAGAATATCCGGTGTCGGTATTAAAAAGCAGGAAAAATACGCAAAAGAATTTATCCAGATTATTAAGGAATATAAGGAAGAAAAGTTTTAAAATACGGCATACCGTTGAGGTTGCCGTGTTTATGTTTAATGATAAAATCCGACCTCCAAATTGTTAGATTTTTGGTCTGACTTTTGGAGGTCACTTTAAAACTGTGTATTAATATTATATATAATGTATATTGACTTACAAGTGTTTTTCTAAGAATATTATTCCTTTTTATGTTTATGAATTGCATATGCAACTGCACCTGTTGCGGTGGCACCCGCTACAGCTCCGACCCCAGCGGCTGCAACTGAATTTCCTGAATTGGCAGTACTTTTAACAGCTTCGGTAGTTGCTTGAACAACTGTGCTGTTTTCAATTCTTGTGTCAGGTACAGTTGTAGGAGCGGTTGTAGGTAACGGCTTAGTAGTTGGCGGAACAGTCACTTTGTGTGTAGTCGGAGGATCGGTTACTACATTACTGTGTGATGCATGAGAACTATGTTCAGTTGCTATGTTCGAATGTGAGGCATGTGAAGCATGAGAATTATGCTCAGTAGCAACATTCGAATGTGAACTGTGACTACTGTGCGAATCATGTGACGAATGGCTTTTAGCAGATGTATGTGACACATGAGAACGATGGTAAGAAGTTGATGAATGCGAAGAATGTGAGCTGTGAGAAGAATGTGCGGCTTGAGCATTTATCCCTGCAATTATGCTCAACAAAATCACCATTGAACCAACTGCAAGTATCTTGTTTCTTGTTATATTACCTTCTTCATCATTGATAAAATTGATTATCTCTTTCTTAACCCTTGGAAACATATCATTTTCCATAAATTTAAACCTACCATTTCTCTATTATTGATTTCTCTTTTTCATTTTGGAGTGCAGAGAAAATCTTATCAAGAATTCCTCTATATGTTTTACATCTGTAAGAATTCGGTTCTCTGTTAAATATATTTTTATTTAATGCCAAATTTGTTACAGGACAAGTTCCGCAATAGGGGCTGTAAACGCAATCGTGACAGGTTGGGAGTGATTCAAGTACGCTTGAAATACAAGCGGCTTTACAATTATTGCAATTTATAAGTTCATCATATGTATTGTTATATACATTACCGAGTTTAAAGGAATCATCTCCCATTTCAGCAAGCATTCTTCCCTCATCACAAGTATAGACATTACCATCGAAATAATAAGCAATTTGGCCAATACCTGCTCCACATGGAGAACGAAGCTCCATATAATTCACGGGATAGCCATGCAGAATCTTAGATAAAAAAATTGTAGCGTGACCTTCGCTAATTTCTGTTCCATTCATATTGAGTTGCAAAATATAATCAAAAGCTTTGTTGTAAAATTCTATGAATTTTTCGGCAGAATATCCGACAAAATTCCAATCTTTATTTGCACAACCAAGAGGAGTAAGCGGTCGGATAAAAATGCTTTTTAAGCCCATTGAAATATACTCGTCAATTATTTCTTTATAAAACGGCAGACTGTTGGAAGTTGTAGTTTGAATTGCACCAAACCTTACACCATTAACTTTCAATAGTTCAATAGAGTGTTTCACATCAGAATACGAACCTTTGCCGTTGCGATAACGCCTGTTCATATTATGCACAAGTTCATTGCCGTCAATTGAAGTTGATATGCCTACATTATATTTTTTAATAAAATCAACAATGTCCTGAGTTATAAGCGTGAGGTTTGTCACGATGTTATATGTAATATTTTTTGATCTTTTCTTTAACTCCGTATATTCCACGATATGTTGAATAACAGAAAAATTAGCAAGAGGTTCCCCACCCTGAAATTCAAACGAAAGGTTATCATTTGGTGAAGTCAAAGCTATATCCACGGCTCTTTCTGCAATCTCTTCTGTCATAAATCCGTTAGGTATTTCGTTACCGTTTTGAGTTTGACAATATACACATTTTAAATTACAACTTTTAGTAACAACAAAAATGTGCAATCCGATTGACGAGAAAAGATAATTTTTACTGTCACGAAAATACGGTTTTACTTTTTCGGCAAATCCTCTTGGAGAACCATTGTAACAAAACATATTTTTCTCTGCTGATTTTCCAAAATCTGAATTCATATCTACTTGATTATTTATTAGAGAAAAAAGTTCTTTTTTATCCGCAAACAAATATCGTCCTAAATCATTTGTAATAAGATATTTATTATTAAATTTTTTAAAATTAAAATAATTAATCATATTTTTATTTTCCTAACGGTATGATATCATCCTTTGAATGTCTTACAGTGCCCGCAAACATTCCGCCGCATGCATCTTTTTGATAGCATTTTTCACATTGTTCTACATACCTGATTTTATAATCACTAATGCTTTTTTCGCAAAGACTTCTGTACTTCTTATCAACAGCGCAAAGAGGGAAATTATACAATCCCACATCAATGCCTGCGCCAATCAGCAAATTAATTGCTTCCTTTGAGGCTCTAAAAGAATCCGGATAGCTTATCCATACTCTGTTTTTATTCTTTGCAGCATTGCCTGTCATTTCAAGCCCTATAAATTTTACACACCCAACGCCTAAGAAGTTTTCGGTAATGAGTTTAGCTATGTCGGTTATGAAATTTGCATTTAGTTTGCTTACAACTATACGCAGTTCTATTTTTGCTCCGATAGACAACAAATTCAACAAACCGTTGAATGTTTGAATAAAACTTCCTTTAGCCTGAGTAATACAATCGTGAGTTTCGCTGTTATACCCATGAATAGGTATTCCTAATTTGAGAGTGCGAGGACAAGTTTGCTTAAATAAATTAAGGTACTCTTTATTGCTGAAGATTCTACCATTTGTGAGTAACAAATACGAAGTATTCGGCAAATTTTCTCTAAGAAAATAAAGCAAATCGAAAATACTTTTGCCTATCAAAAACGGTTCTCCGCCTGTAATTGTTATGTGACACACATCGTCCGGAAAATATTTTGCTATATTTATAAGTTCATCACCGTAATAATTCTCGCCGTTTTTTCGTATAGACTCAGCAGTCGGACACATAACGCAATTTGAATTACATCTGTTTGTAACAAGTATTGCATTATCAAGTGAAGCATTATTAAAGTATTTATAGGCATTACCTCGGCTGTCAACCTGAAAAATATCATAATCGGTACACGAACTAAATCTTTGCGTTTCTTCTTCTGACAAATTGAGAGTAATGTTTTCAGGGTATATGATAATACTTCTATTGCCCAAGAGTCCCGTACTCAAGTTTTTTCCCAATAAATAGTCTTTTACGCTCTCACTCTTAGCAAATGAAAATATTCTTGGTTTTTCATCATAATCTTTAATTCTTATAATCAATTTAGCATTACTCCCACAATGATATAGGTTACTATTCCAAGTGAAATAAATATAGCAAACGGTATCTTTCGCACTATTTTAACTGTTTTGCTTCCATAACTTGACTTTTCCCATCGGCGAATACTTTCACATTCACTTTCAGATAATCTATCACTTATGTTTTCGTTTGATATATCAGGCAGCCCTTTTACTCTTGAATTCAAAAACAACATTGAAGTTTCAGTGGAAATAATCATACCTGCCTTAACATCAGAGGTATTAATGTATTCATAATTGTACTCGCTGATAAAAAGTTTCATAAGCATAACTATAAATACAAGTCCGAAATTAACAATATACATAATTCCAAACAATTGCCTTAGGCATATAAATATAACTGCCAAAATCAATGCTATTGGCAGAATTATCCTTTTATCAAGACGCTTAAATGAATTCAGCAAAATAACAAAAGATATATTTATTGCTAACAGCACAAATATGTAATGCATAAAGAACTCAGAGAAAAAGTATAAAAATATGTTGTCAATTGCTATTATGCAACAAACGGACGATATGTAGTTTAACATGAACGACTTCATACCGGATTTAATTTTAGCTTTATCAGCGATTTTTTTCTGTTTAATACCGCAATATATAGAATCAAAAATAAGGAATATGTAACTGAATGCAAACGCAAACGCAATTACAAAAATTATAGAAAAATTCAGAAAATTAAATTTAGAGTATAATTCTACCGGTGCTAAAAGTGAAAGTGCAATCAAAAGCTTGCAATCACCTGCCGCCCAAATATGTGCAATGTATAAGATAACAGATATTATTAGAGAAGTTAAAATACTAATTACAGAATCAAGTAGTGTTTCAACTCCGAAAAACATATACTGCAAAACAAGCAAGACAGTTCCAAACAAAGGAAACGGCAACAAATAAAGATTCTTTACATACCCGAATTTTATATCAGTATAAGATGAGCCTATACATAAAATAATAATCAAAACAACTTTTAATACGATTAAAATGTTCATTTATATCACATTCATTAGATCAATAATGTAGTTGGAAAATTCACAGACAGTTAAATTTATGTCCGATTTTGAGTTTAACACTCTGCAAATTATTTTGTTGTCGTATTTTTCAAGAATAATTTCTGCAATATCAGAAAAATCTTCAATGGATTTTTCAATACACTTTTGATCATATAAATTCAAATCAAATTCAATTATTTTCATTGTTTTCAAACCAATCTGTAAGTATTTCATCAGCGTTAAAATCAATTGTTTGCTTCTTAGGTTCCTCATCATTGATTATTGTAGATGCCATAGCTCGTGCCACCATAATTTTTCTGATGTCTGCGGTTTCCAAATACACCTTATGTCGCATTGTTTGAAAGATCATTTCGTTGTCAAATTCTTGTTCTGATACAGTATTTCCCTCTTTTATGACAAAATCAACGATATAATCATTTTCTGTTTGACTAAGATGTATATATGCCTTGTCAGTAAAATTAAATGCAGCTTTTAATAAAGCCTCTTTACAATATAAATTTCGGTTATATTTTAATAACATAAAATACCTTCTTTACTTATCTTCTGCATTATTCTATCATATTTTTAAGATTTACTCAATTATAAATAGTTCTAATTTGTCACATATTATTTTATACATTTTGCTAAAAAGTCTTAATTTTGACAAATAAGCTGTTAATTGACGCAAGCATTGAATTAACACTGCGTATGGCGTAGTTATCGCATATCAGTTTGTTTTTATAGGCAATAACTTTTTCTTTTGTGATTTCAACACTTTTCACATAAGCAAAAAAGTTTTACATCACGAATATATTTTTCTATTGTATTTTTACTTTTTTCTTCGTTTTTAAGATATATGGCGATTGATGATATTTTATCATCTGTTAAAACTCTTTCTTTCATCGTGTTTACCTCCGTTAAGTATTAATAATATTTTATACGAAAAACACGAATATAAATTAACGGCATACCATTTCTATAATTTAACATTGAAATGGTATGCCGTTTCTGATTACAAATCCTGCAAATCTGCGCTTGGAATATCGTTTTCAAGATTATCTCTTGCTAAGTCATTGTCTATATAAGAATAAAAATTTGAAATAGGTCTTTCGCTGTGCGGTTTACTGTGATACACCTTTTGTGACGGCGGCTGTGTGCCTGCAATAATCGGATTGGCTTTTTCGTTGCTAAGTTTAGCCCCGCCCTGCAATTCGGGTACAATCTCGGCTCTGTTTTTATTTTTATCGTAAATGTTATCTGCTCTGTGCATTCCTTTTTTAGCCATAAAAATCACCTCAAAAGTATTTTGCACAATAAAAACAGAATTATTAGCATATGAAATAAAGAGCCTTACAATAAAAGCAAAATAAACATATAAAAAATCCTGCCTGAAAAATCAGACAGGATTTTGAATTTATTAAAGGATTTAATTAGCAAACACCCTGAGCAATCATTGAATCTGCAACCTTCTCAAAGCCTGCGATGTTAGCACCTACTACATAGTTGCCCTCATAGCCATACTTCTTAGCGGCATTGTCAATGTTGTGGAAAATATTAACCATAATGTTCTTAAGCTTAGCGTCAACTTCCTCAAATGTCCATGAAAGACGCTGTGAGTTCTGTGACATCTCAAGAGCAGAAGTAGCAACACCGCCTGCGTTAGCAGCCTTACCCGGAGCAAAGAGTAAACCTGCCTCCTGGATAAGCTTTGTAGCCTCAAGAGTTGTAGGCATATTAGCGCCCTCTGCTACTGCATAGCAACCGTTAGCGATAAGTCTCTTAGCATCGTCAGCGTTAAGCTCGTTCTGTGTAGCACATGGAAGAGCAACATCACACTTAACTGACCAATCGAATTTACCCTCGTGGTACTCTGCATTTGGACGGTAGTTCTTGTACTCTGAAAGTCTGCCTCTCTTAACTTCCTTGATTTCCTTAACAGCGTCAAGGTCGATACCCTCTGCATCGTAAACCCAACCTGTTGAATCAGAAAGTGTAACTACCTTAGCACCAAGCTCTGTAGCTTTCTGTGTAGCGTAAATAGCAACATTACCTGCACCTGAAATACAAACTGTAGCACCGTTGATGTCTTTACCGTTGCACTTGAGCATTTCCTCTGTGAGGTAAAGAAGACCGTAACCTGTAGCCTCTGTTCTTGCTAAAGAACCGCCCCAGTTAAGGCCCTTACCTGTAAGAACGCCCTCATATAAATTTCTGATTCTCTTATACTGACCGAACATATAACCGATCTCACGAGCGCCTGTACCGATGTCGCCTGCAGGAACGTCTGTGTCAGCACCGATGTGCTTGCAAAGCTCTGTCATAAAGCTCTGGCAGAAAGCCATAACTTCGTTGTCGCTCTTGCCCTTAGGGTCAAAGTCAGAGCCGCCCTTACCGCCGCCGATAGGAAGACCTGTTAATGAGTTCTTGAAAATCTGCTCAAAACCGAGGAACTTAATTACACCAAGGTTTACAGACGGATGTAATCTTAAACCGCCCTTGTAAGGTCCGATAGCGCTGTTGAACTGTACACGGAAACCACGGTTTACCTGTACCTTGCCGTTATCGTCAACCCAAGGAACTCTAAACATAATAACACGCTCAGGCTCTGTGATTCTTTCGAGAATTGCGTTCTCCTGATACTTAGGATTAGCCTCAAATACAGGCTCAAGTGATGTTAAAACTTCTGTAGCTGCCTGAATAAACTCAGGTTCATTTGGATTTTTTGCTTTAAGCTTTTCGAGCTGTTCACTTACATACGACATTGTATGTTCCTCCTTATTAATTCAAAACAATTTATCATTACCACAATTAAATATTGTTTGTGGCTTTCGACATACTTATAATACTACTTTTTTAACCGTTTTGCAAGTTTTTTAAATAAAGTTTATAAACTTGTTAATATTTAGCTATTATTTTGTCGAAAATAAAAATATTTTACCTAAGTTATGAAAGTTGCTTGTGCTCGAGTTGCTTTGAAATAAGTTTTTAACACTAACTTTCTGTTTTGTATAGTTCGTCAGTTGAATTTTTAACATTTGCTTTAGTTGCAAACGCACATAAACAATGATATAATACAAATAGTAATATTTTGAAATGCGGTGATTTTATGGACTACACTAAAAGATTAAGGGAATTAAGAATCGCAAACGGATATACTCAAGCGGAGATTGCTTTTCTGCTGCATACAAGGCAGGAACAGTACAGCAAATATGAAAGCGGAAAGCGTGAGTTGCCTATAAAGCATTTGATTTCACTTTGTATGATTTACAGAGTGTCAAGTGATTACATTCTCGGTCTTGATAAATTCAATAAATAACGGTTATGTAAATTTTATAGATTAAGAATTAACTCATTGTTCGGATTTTAAAATGATAATTTTATTTTAAAATTTCAAGGAATAACCTATCCCCTTTTAAGGCAAAAAATTACCGCCGACTATAGTCGACGGTGTAAACTTTGGTTTTTAAATTGTATGTCTTGCAAAAAAACAGAATTCATTTTCTGTTTATAATGGCTATTTCACGTTATGCCAAACTATGAAAAAGCTTGTCCTAAATTTTAAAATTATTGCTTTATTTGTTATCTAATTTGTAATTGTTATTCCAAAAATTTTCTTCATTCTTACCGACTCCTTCCGGTAGTTGGTCTAAGCATTGACCTATTGTTTGGTATGCTACAATTTCTTGTAATTCGGCAAACGCAAGTCTGTGAGCTGCTCTTGAAAAAGAAGTATCTTTGTAATCTATTTCTTTTATTTCTAATTTAATTTTATAACCTTTATTAATATATTCGTTGATTTTACTAGGAACATAATAATTACATTCTAATTTATTATTTTGAATATAGTATTTTAAATATCTGTAAATATGGCCTTCACTTGAATCTAAAAGCCTACCTTTTATATTGGTTGATTTTCCTATATAAAAGCAAATTTTATCGCTGTCATTTGTGTAATAAAAAAACTCGTAAATACCAACAATGTTTTCGTCTTTTAAAATTTCTTTTGGTAACATAATACCTGATTCTTCAGCTAATTTATATTTGTTTTCATATGTCATATTTTTGCTCCTTATAGTAAAAGGTCACTTCCGATTTCTCAAAAGTGACCTTTAATTTTTTATCAAATATCGTTTCTTACGATATCCTCATAGCTTTCTCTCTTTACAACAACTCTTGACTTGCCGTTATTTACCATAACAATAGCAGGACGAGGAATTCTGTTATAATTAGATGCCATTGAGTAGTTATATGCACCTGTTGAAAGAACAGCAAGTGTATCGCCTACTGTAACAGGAGCTACCTGTGTGTGTTCCTGTACAAGGTCGCCGCTTTCGCAGCACTTACCTGCAACGGTAACGGTCTGTGTAGCCTCTTTGTCTGCGTGGCTTGCGTTTACTACTGTGTAATCAGACTGATAAAGCGCATATCTGATGTTGTCGGTCATACCGCCGTCAACAGATACATAGGTTCTGATGTCAGGGATTTCTTTGATACCGCCGACGGTGTAAAGCGTAATACCTGCCTCACCGACGATTGAACGGCCCGGTTCAATAAAGATGTAAGGTACAGGCACATTGTGTTCCGCAGCCTTTGCTTTTACGGCAACAGATACTTTTTCCATATAATTCTCATAAGGAACAGGCTCGTCGCTGTTTACATACATAATGCCAAAGCCTCCGCCAAGGTTTAAGTTGCTGATTGTAACACCAAGCTCGTCTTTGATTTTACCGATGAAGTCCATCATAATTTCTGCAGCTGTAACGAATGGGTCAATATCAAAAATCTGTGAACCGATGTGGCAGTGAAGTTCTGCAAGGTTTACATTTTCATATTCAAGTGCCTTTTTAACAGCCTCAAAAGCCTCGCCTGTTTCAAGTGCAAAGCCGAACTTTGAGTCAATCTGACCTGTTCTGATAAAGTTATGTGTGTGAGCGTCAACACCAGGCTTGATTCTGAATGAAATCTTTGCCTTTTTACCGAGTTTGCCTGCAATTTCGTTTAAAAGCTCAAGCTCGTAAAGGTTGTCAACTACAAATGTGCCGACGCCTGCGTTAAGTGCAAATTCAATTTCAGCGGCTGTTTTATTGTTGCCGTGAAAATGGGTTTTCTCCATAGGAAAACCTGCCTGCTGTGCTGTATAAATCTCGCCACCCGATACTACATCAAGTCCGAGATGCTCTTCGTTTGCAATTCTGCAAAGCTCCTTACAGCTAAGCGCCTTGCTGGCATAAAGCGGCATACCGTTGCCGTTGTAGAACTTTTTGAAAGACTCAACATATGAACGGCAGGTTGTTCTGATTGTGTTTTCGTCAAGTACATAAAGCGGAGTGCCGTACTCCTTTGCAAGCTCAACTGTGTCGCAACCGCCGATTGTAAGATGTCCTTTTTCGTTAATGTTTAAGCAATCATTTACAAACATTCTCTCATACCTCCTGATATTTATTTTCGCAGACTTTTATTCGGTCTGCAAAATATGTGACTCTATAAGAGCCTTTATTTCCTCTTTGCCATATCCGTCCTGTGCCGAAAACTCTATCATAGGTAAATCTTCGATTGTGCTGAAAATATCCTGATAGTATTCAAGCTGTAGTTTCTGGTTTGTTTTGTTCAGCTTGTCACGCTTTGTAAGCACTACAGCAAATGGGTAATTACTTCTGTAAAGAAAGTCCACCATCTCAAGGTCGTCATCTGTAGGAGGATGGCGCATATCGAGAATTTGGATAATCAATTTTATATTTCTTTCCTGTGCAAAATATCCCTCTACAAGTTCAGCCCAGCGTTTCTTTTCGTTTTTTGAAACCTTTGCGTAGCCGTAACCGGGCAGGTCAACCATACGAAATTCTTTTAATTTATAGAAGTTTATGGTCGCTGTTTTACCGGGTTGGGCGCTGACTCTTGCGAGTGCTTTTCTCTGCACAAGTTTATTTATAAGAGATGACTTTCCGACATTTGAATGTCCTGAAAAAACAATTTCGGGCATATCAGATTTTGGCAGCTGTTCTTTTGTGCCGGCGGCAAATTCAAATTGTACTTCGTTAAAATTCATTTACCTCACCCCTACTGTCTGATGTTTTCCGATTTGGTAGTTACCGTATTATCGGCAACTGCGTTCCATTGCTTTTCTGAAATTACAGGTACATCGACTATTGCAATCGGGACTACCTGCGAGAAACTTGTAACAGGAATAAAACTTACTTTTTCCTTTACAACAGGGTCTATTTCCTCAAGGTCTGCTTCATTTTCCTTTGGAATGATAACGGTTTTAATGCCCGATTTATATGCAGCCATACTCTTTTCTTTTAAGCCGCCTATCGGCATTACATTGCCTCGTAGGGTAATTTCACCTGTCATTGCAACATCACGCTTTACGGGCTTTCCTGTTAAAGCTGAATAAATGGCGGTTGCCATTGTAATACCCGCCGAAGGACCGTCCTTTGGTACAGCACCCTCGGGAGCGTGAATGTGAATATCTTTATTTTTATAGAACTGCGGATTAATTCCGAGTGAATTTGCATGACTTCTTATGCAAGTAACGGCAGCCTTTGCCGACTCCTGCATAACATCGCCGAGAGAACCCGTAAGCTCAAGTTTGCCCGTGCCCTCCATAACCGCAACTTCAATCGGTAAAAGTTCACCACCGACGCTTGTCCAAGCAAGTCCGTTTACAGTGCCGATTTCGTCCTTTGACGGCAATTTATCGGTTGTAAATTTCTTGTGTCCGAGCATTTCAAGAATTTCTTTGTCTGTAATTTTAAAACTTTCCTGTTCATCTTCAAGTTTTTTAACTGCGCATTTACGGAGCACATTTCCGATTAATCTTTCAAGAGTACGAACACCCGCCTCTCTTGTATAAAAATCAATTAGGAAATACAGCGCCGATTGAGTAAATTTAACCTCTTTAGCGGTAAATCCGCACTTTTCAAGCTGCTTTGGAACAAGGTGCTTTTTAGCGATGTTAAATTTTTCTTCTCTTGTATAGCTGTCAAGCTCAATGATTTCCATTCTGTCACGCAGCGGTGCGGGAATTTGTGATACATCATTGGCTGTTGTAATGAACATTACATTAGACAAATCAAAAGGAATATCAATATAGTGATCTACGAACTTATTATTTTGCTCGGAATCAAGAACCTCAAGTAACGCAGAGGTAGGATCTCCCTTGTAATCACTTGCCAGCTTGTCAATTTCATCGAGAATAAGCACAGGATTGTTTGAACCGGCATTCTGAATTGCAGTCATGATTCTGCCAGGAATTGAACCGATATAGGTTCTTCTGTGACCTCTGATTTCAGCCTCGTCACGCACGCCGCCGAGGGCAATTCTTTGGCTCTTTCTGCCGATAGCCTTTGCAATTGACTGTGCAATCGAGGTTTTGCCGACACCCGGAGGGCCTGCAAAACAGATAATCTGACCGTCCTGCGAGCCTCTCAATTTTGTAACGGCAAGCTGCTCAATGATTCTTTCCTTGATTTTAGCAAGTCCGAAGTGAGATTTATCAAGTTCTTTTCTTAACTTGGTAACGGAAATTTTATCTTTGGTAGCTGTGTTCCACGGAAGGTCAAGCACTGTGTCAAGATAAGTCCTGATTACAGACGCCTCCTGACTTCCGTAAGGCATACGCATAAGTTTTTTGCACTCTTTGATGAGGATATTTTCAGCTTCTTCGGAAAGTTCCAAAGCATAAATTCTTTCGGCGTAAGCCTCTGCCTCTGCGGACGGATTATCGTCCTCGCCGAGTTCTTCTTCAATAATCTTTTTCTGCTCTCTTAGAAAATAATCACGCTGATTTTCTTCAATTCTGTCTCTTGCTTTTTGAACAATATCTTTTTCAATTGAAAGGATATAAGTTTCATTTATAAGAATGTCAAGCAACATATCCAGTCGCTCGGTTTGGTCAAGTTCTTCAAGAATGGTCTGCTTTGCCTGATAATCAAGCACAATGTTGTCAGCTATGTAGTCTGCAAGCTCGCCGCAAGACTTACAAGAGGCAACTTTAAATATAATATCATTCGGAACTCGAGGAGCTACCTTGACATAGTTTTCAAATTCCAATCTGACAGCACGCATCAAACCGAGTTGTTCGGAGGTGTGCTTAAACTTTTTATCCGGATACGGCTCAACTTCGGCCATAAGACAATTTTTATCGAATACAGGAGTTACAATTCCGGCTCTGAATTTGCCCTCAATAACAACTCTTGTTGAGTTGTCGGGCTGTTTGATTACCTGAACAATTTTTGCAACTACGCCTGTTGTGTAGCATTTTGTAATATCCGGGTCGTTTTCGGCAGCGTCTTTCTGTGTAACAAGAAAAATAAGCTGATCGTTTTTCATAGCGGCATTTATAGCACTGATGCTCTTCTTTCTTCCCACATCAAAATGAATGAGCGCTTTCGGAAAAACAACAAGTCCTCTGAGCGGCAGAACGGGCAAAAGTATTAAATTATCGTTTCTATCGTCCATTTTCTATCCTCCCATCACAATTTATTTCACAATTAAATCTAATCAAAAAAAGCTGTATTGTTTTTTCGGCAATACAGCTTTAATTATTTACAATACTTTAAGAAGCTGTGCTTCGTTTTTGACGCTTCTTTGCATCTTGTTTTAAGTTGATTGAAACAGCCGCCTTGTCTTCGTTTCTGAGAAGTTCGGGTTCGCTGCCCTCGGTTACAACCTTTTCTGTGATTGTTACCCTTTCAATAGTCGGATCGGACGGAATTTCAAACATCAGGTTTGTAAGTATTCCCTCCATAATTCCTCTTAGTCCTCTTGCACCTGTTCTCTGTTCCTGCGCTTTTTTGGCAACTGCTTTTAAAGCCTCATCTTCAAATACAAGTTCAACATTGTCAAGCTCAAAGAGTTTTTTATACTGCTGAACAATTGAATTTTTAGGAACTGTAAGGATTTGCACAAGAGCGTCGGTATCAAGACCGCTTAGAGCCGTAATAACGGGAAGTCTGCCGATAAGCTCCGGAATTATGCCGTACTTAACAAGATCGTGTGCAGTAACATCTTTCATCCAATAGGTTTCGTCAAGCTCTTTTTTATCCTGAATAAATGACTCGAAACCGATTACGGAAGAGCCTTTGCGCTTTGTAACAATCTTTTCAAGACCGTCAAAAGCACCGCCGCAGATAAACAGAATATTCTTTGTGTTTATCTGTAAAAATTCCTGCTGCGGATGTTTTCTGCCGCCCTGCGGAGGCACATTGGAAACAGTACCCTCAATAATTTTGAGCAATGCCTGCTGAACACCCTCACCGCTTACATCACGGGTGATAGACGGATTTTCCGATTTACGGGCAATTTTGTCTATTTCATCAATGTAAATAATGCCTCGCTCTGCTTTTTCAATGTCGAAATCAGCAGCCTGAATAAGCTTTAATAAGATGTTCTCTACATCTTCGCCGACATAGCCAGCCTCCGTAAGTGTGGTGGCATCTGCAATGGCAAACGGAACATCAAGTG
>OGYK01001586.1_pt1 | contig 16193 bp, 14 predicted proteins | sample 1576501 | NCBI WGS metagenome assembly OGYK01 (sample SAMEA3541530, study PRJEB24748) | human gut metagenome | biome: human gut; feature: human-associated habitat; material: faeces | place: China | collected 2012
CAACGGGAGAAATGTCACGCTTTAGGGGCTGAATCGGGGGATTGTCAGGAGGAAACCATTATGATCATTGTCATGAAACCAGATGCTACGAAAGAGAATATCCAGAAAGTAGAAGAGCGCCTGCAGCAGGTCGGCCTCAAGGCCCATCTGTCGACGGGCGAGGACTGCACGATCATCGGCGTCATCGGCGACCGCAAGAAGATCGCCAACCTCGAGGTCAGCATGCTCGAGGGCGTCGAGAAGACCGTGCGCATCACGGAGAAATACAAGCTCGTCAGTCGCCACTTCCATCCGGAGGACACGATTGTCGATGTCGACGGCGTCAAGATCGGCGGTAAGGAAGTCGTCGTCATGGCAGGCCCGTGCTCGGTCGAGAGCATTGAGCAGCTGCGCGAGGCCGCCAAGGCGGTCAAGGCGGGCGGCGCGAAATTCCTGCGCGGCGGCGCGTTCAAGCCGCGCACGAGCCCGTACGACTTCCAGGGCCTGGCTGAAGAGGGCCTCAAGATGCTGCGCGAGGTAGCCGATGAAGAAGGCCTCAAGGTCGTCACGGAAATCGTCGACAAGGACGACATCGAGATCGTCGGCAAGTACGCCGACATCTACCAGGTCGGCGCGCGCAACATGCAGAACTTCCAGCTCCTCAAGGCGCTCGGCAAGGCCAAGAAGCCGGTCATGCTCAAGCGCGGCCTCGCGGCGACCATCAGCGAATGGCTCAATGCGGCGGAGTACATCATGGCGGGCGGCAACGAGCAGGTCATCTTCTGCGAGCGCGGCATCCGCACGTACGAGACGTTCACGCGCAATACGCTCGACCTCAGCGCCGTCGCGGCCATCAAGGAGCTCTCGCATCTGCCGATCATCGTCGACCCGAGTCATGGCACGGGCCGCTGGGAGATGGTGCGCCCGATGGCGCGCGCCGCTGTCGCCGCTGGCTGCGACGGCTTGATCATCGAGGTACACCCGCATCCGGAGGTCGCACTCTCTGACGGCGACCAGAGCCTCACACCGAAGAACTTCAACGCCCTGATGGGCGAGCTCGGCAAGATCTGTGATGTCATGGGGCGCACGTTATGAGCCGCCTCAAACTTGCCATCATCGGCGTTGGACTCATCGGCGGCTCGCTCGGGCTCTGCCTCAAGGACAAGCTCGGCGAGGACATCTACATCACGGGACTCTGCCGCCATCAGGCCTCGATGGACCGGGCCGTCGAGCTCGGGGCTGTCGACTACGCTTCTGCCGACGTCGAGGCGGTCGTCCGTGATGCCGACATCGTCTTCCTGAGCCCGCCTGTGCTGCAGATCGTGCCGATGGTGGAGAAAATCCTGCCGTACCTCAAGAAGGGATGCATCCTGACCGATGCGGGCAGCACGAAAGGCTACATCTGGCAGCACCTGCAGAAGATCCTGCCGCCAGATGTCTATTACATCGCCGGCCATCCGATGACGGGCCGCGAGAAGAGCGGCGTCGATGCCGCGATGAAGGACCTCTTCGTCGGCAAAGCGTACGTCATCGTCGAGGACACGGGCGCACCGCCGGAGGCCCACGAGAAGCTCATGAGCGTGCTCAAATACACGGGCGCGAACTTCACGACGCTTGACATCGCCAAGCACGACCGCTGCGCGTCTGTCATCAGCCATGTACCGCATGTCACGGCCGCCGCGCTCGTCACGCTGCTCGACCGTTCGGGTGACGACCGCGAGTCCTGCATCAAGCTCATCGGTGGCGGCTTCCGCGACACGACGCGCATCGCCTCGTCGAATGCCGATATGTGGGCTGACATCTGCATGACGAACGGCGAGGCCATCGCGAGCGATCTGCGGCAGCTGCAGGCCATCCTCGGCGAGGTCATCACAGCCGTCGAGCATCACGACCGCCAGACCGTCCACGATTACTTTGCAGCGTCCAAGGAACTGCGCGACCATCTCCTGCAGGATGCCAGCAAGAAATTCGATCCCAACTGAGTATGTCCACCACCCATGCATCGGGATGACGCATCCTGGCACATGGGTGTTTCTTTTGCTATAATAGGAGCAAGAGATTGCGTAAGACGAAAGGTGATCTAAACATGAAAGTCGATTTAAGGGAATTAGCGACGGCCTTTGCCCAGTCGGATGTGCGCCAGGGCTATGTGGACATCCGGGCGGGCAAGGTCGTCATGATGGCGGACGACATGGCCGAGGAAGAGGCCATGCACCACGCTTTCGCTATGGAAGAGGACTGGGAGCACTACATCCCGATCCCGAACGTCATGGACGAGGATGAGACGGCGATGATGCATGCGTTTGCGGAGTCGCGACCGCGCGAGGACGTCAAAGAGCGCCTGCGCGAGGCCCTGCAGGGCACAGGTGCCGTGACGCGCTTCCACCATCAGGTCCGCCATCTGCTGCTCAAGCCAGCTTGGGAGGCCTTCAAGCAGGACTACCTGCTGCAGGCCGCGCGCGACTGGTGTGAAGAGAATGCTGTCGAATACCGGGAGCCGTGATGGCGACTGTCGGTATTGAGATAGATTGTAAGAGTTATTGTATCAAATAGGAGGTCTTTTCCATGTCATTGATCAAAGGATTGCATCACGCTGCACTCAAGTGCAGCTGCCAGGCAGAATTCCAGGAGGCCATCCACTTCTACAAGGAAGTCCTCGGCCTGCCCGTGAAGCGCAGCTGGGGTGAAGGTGAGGAAGCTGGTATCATGTTCGATACCGGCGCCGGCCTCATCGAAATCTTTGCCAAGGGCGGCGAGAACCACAGCGAAGGCTCCGTGCGCCACTTCGTGAAACCGATGCTCATCGGGTTACCGCCATACTGGCAAGCGATGGTTTCTTCGGCCGAAGTAGAGAAGTCGATGTCCTGTGCAGAAATCTTCATCTGGTTTTCCGACAAACTCAGCTTGATCAGGCTGCTTGACTGTGAAGAGAACACAGACACACGGCGCAGGGCACTGATGAAGAGCGCACGGTCAATGATGGCACGGTGCGGGTTGTTCTGCGGAATGACAGAGTTATAGTTCGGATAACGTCCTTCAATCAGACGGCAGATCATCTGGTAGTTTTCGAGGGTGAACATGGCATTGCGGTCGTCAAAACCAATTTGTACGTCGCCCTGTTCTTTCGGCAGCAGGTTCTTCAGCAGGTTGGCCGGCTTCTTCGGAAGGATGAAGGCAGCTTTCTCTGCTCCTCGTGCGGCATAAGTCTTGCAACGTACCAGCTTATGACCGTCGGAAGCAACCAGTGTAATGTCTTCCGTGCTGATGTCGAAATAAATACCGTTCATCACCGGACGAAGTTCGTCGTCGGCTGTCGCAAAAATGCTGCGGTTCACGCCGTTCATCAAGATTTCTGCTCCCATGGTCACCTGTACGGCATTGCTACCCAACGCCTGTGCCTGCGGGTATTCGTCGGCATTCTGTCCCATCAGACTGTATTTTCCATTCAGGTATTCCACGGTGATTTCCATGTTGCTGGGTTCGATGTGGAAACTCAGCGGCTGTTCAGGAATCTCTTTCAATGCTTCCAGCAATGTCTTGGAAGAAACGGCAAAACGGCCGTCGCTGTCCGATTCGTTCACTTCGATGGAAGTAGACAGCGTAGTGTCATTGTCCGAAGCAGTCATAAAGAGTGTACCGTCTCTCAGTTCGAAGAGGAAACAGTCCAGAATAGGTAATGAATTTCTTGAGTTGATTACTCGGCTGATAGCCTGCAAATGACTGAATAAAGCAGTACTTGAAACGATAAACTTCATAGCTGTTTTTATATTTGTTTTTGTTCTGTTTTTATTATTAAATGCATCTACGGATGCTCTAAACCAATTGCCAAAGTTACGAAAAGATTGCATACACCCCACAAAAAAGGTCTTAAAAATTAGTTTTCTTCTATGGAAAGTCGTAATTTCGTCACCGAATTTAAAAATACTATTTATGGAATTAGCAGGAAGAGTGATTGCGGTTCTGGAACCGAAAGGCGGTACATCGCGGAACGGCAACGAATGGAAGGTACAAGAATATGTCATCGAAACACACGACCAGTATCCGCGTCGCATGTGCTTTGATGTCTTTGGTGACGACAAAATCAAACAGTTTAATATTCAGGTGGGCGAGGAACTGAACGTATCGTTCGACATTGATGCCCGCGAATGGCAAGGACGCTGGTTCAACAGTATCCGTGCATGGAAGGTGGAACGTGTGGGAGCCACTCCTCAGATGCCTCCGGTAGAAGCTCCATTCCCTCCGGTGAATGCAGATCCGGCCGATTTCTCCATGACAGACGAGAAAGACGACCTGCCGTTCTAAATGAATACGGAAATTTGAATGCCTCCTTTGCTTCTGGAAAGATGAAGTGAAGGAGGTTTTTTTATTGTCCGTTTTCGGCCGTGTGCTTGACGGGTTGTCGGGGTTGGCAGGCATTTTTATAAACTGTATATACGCGGGGTGTGGAAACAAGTCTGTCGTGCTTGTTTCCACACCTGTATATAGGAAGTTTGAAAAACCGGTGCCAACCCGTCAACCCGTCAAGCTTTCCGCTGTTAGTTTATGCTTATTTGAGGGTTTAATGTTTGTAAATCAGGTAAGTATGGTTTTCCCTTCCATTCTCTCTTATTATTGCTTGAGGTCTTTGCTTTAAGGCTTTTCCACATGCTTCTGCTTGCTGGTTTTACATCTTTTTGCACTTGCGTATCTTTGTGAAAAAACGCACTTACGTTTTGACTCAAATGCACTTGTGTTTTAGTTTAAACGCACTTGCGTTTGGGCTCGAATGTACTTGCGTTTTGATTCAAACGGCCTTGCATTTTGGGTTGAATGAACTTGCGTTTTTAAAAGAGTTGAGAGTGCTTTTATTTTCTGCAATTGGGGAGGTTTGCAGAGGAATATGTCTGTGTTTTTTTCTAACTTTGTAAAAACCATTGAAAGTTATGAAAACAAAATTGTTGATTGCCCTGTTTGGTCTGCTTTTGTGTTTGGGCGGAAGTTCTTGTGTGGTGCATCGTCATGCACCTAAGCCACCACATAAGAAGGAAATCCCTCCTGGCCATGCGAAAAAAATACGTGGTAAGAAATCTGCAAAGTTTGATGCTCCCGGACATCGTAAGCATCTTCCCCCTCAATTTTAAGGTCATCATATTTCAAATCCTATGGAGAATGAGAAATGTAGATTGTTTTTTCTCCTTCTTAATCAGATGTTTCCGCTATCTTGTCATAGGAAGCCGCTATGAAAAACTATGTTCTTTAGTTATATTAACTATAAAAATTAGTTTGTCAACTAAAAATTTTAGTTCTTTGCAGTAACCAATTGAAACGGATATGAAAACACTTACTGCCAAAGAAGAAGAAATCATGGGATTTTTCTGGGAGAAAGGTCCGATGTTCGTCAAACAGCTGGTGGAACTTTACGAAGAGCCCCGGCCGCACTTCAATACCCTGTCGACCATTGTAAGGGGGCTGGAAGAAAAGGGGTACCTGTCGCATACCGCGTTCGGTAATACCTACCAGTATCATGCTATAGTGTCGGAAGAGGAATTCCGGCGGAAAACTCTGCGTGGGGTCATCTCCAAATATTTCAACAACTCTTTTTTAGGTGCTGTTTCCTCGCTGGTGAAAGAGGAAGACATTTCAGTGGAAGAACTCAAAGAACTCATCCGTCAGGTGGAAGAGGGGCAGAACGAGAAACCACAATAAAACACGTCTGCCTATGGGAACCTTTTTAGTCTATATACTCAAGTCGGCTGTCTGCCTGGCGATGTTCTATCTGTTCTATCGCCTGCTGCTCAGCAAAGAAACTTTCCACCGTTTTAACCGGATGGCTTTGCTGGGAATGATGCTGCTCTCGTGTCTGCTGCCTTTGGTAAAGGTGACGGTGGAACAGGCTTCGCCGGTAAATGCACAAGTGATGTCGATGGAAGACTTGCTGCTGATGTACCAATGGAATAGCGAAGCGGTGGTGGAAGAGGGAAGTCGTCCGTTCCACTGGCAGGAAGGGCTGGTGTTAGTCTATTTTGTGGGGTTGTTTTTTGTCATCGTCCGTCACCTCTGGTCGCTGGGACGCATGCTTTATCTCATTCGTCACAGCCGGTGTGAAAGGTTGGACAATGGTATCCGCTTGGTAGTCCACCGTCGCAAACTGGCTCCTTTCAGCTGGATGCGCTACATCGTGATTTCGGAAACGGACCTGAAGGAAAGCGGACATCACATTCTGGTGCACGAAATGGCTCACATCCATCACCGTCACTCATGGGATTTGTTGCTGACCGAAGCCTGTGCCTGGCTGCAATGGTTCAATCCGGCCATCTGGCTGCTCAAACAGGAGTTGCAGAACATTCATGAATACGAAGCCGACGAAGAAGTGCTCCGTCAGGGAATCAACGCGAAAGAATATCAAATGCTATTAATAAAAAAAGCCGTTGGCGCAAGGCTCTACTCTATTGCCAACAGCTTTAATCACAGTTCACTTAAAAAACGTATCACTATGATGATTCGAAAAAAATCCAATCCGTGGGCACGTGCCAAGTACCTTTATGTACTTCCGTTAGCAGCCGTTACCGTAGCTGCTTTTGCCCGTCCTGAAATCTCCAAACCTCTCGATGAGATTTCAAGTGTCAAAGTTAATGATTTATCGGCAGTTCTGGAAACGTATGCCGATAAAAATGTGTCGAACCCTGCCGAAAAGACCAAACTGAAGATGAAGGTGGTGGATGAGGAGGGAAAACCCATTATCGCGGCAACTGTACTTGTGGCGAATACGACCAACGGTACCCTTACCGACGAAAACGGTAATTTCACGCTGGAAGTCGGCAGCGACCAAAGCATCCAGGTGGCCTACATCGGTATGAGTACGGTTACCATGTCGGTCAAAGACTGTCTGAAGAAAGCCGACCAGACAATTGTCTTGACTGAAAGCGACACAAAGAAATATGTGAAGGTGGTAGCATCTGCTCCGCAAACTGTGGTGTCGGACGACCAGACGTTTAGCGTAGTGGAGCAGATGCCCGAATATCCGGGCGGTATGCGTGCTGGTCTGGAATTTATGGCACGCAATCTCAGGTATCCTACAAAGGCACGGGAAGCCGGTAAGCAGGGGCGTGTCATCGTGCAGTTTGTGGTAAGGAAAGACGGTTCACTGAGCGATTTCAAGGTGCTCTGTCCGGTCGACCCGTGGTTGGATGCAGAAGCTATCCGCGTAATCAGCACCATGCCGAAATGGAAGCCGGGTATGCAGGACGGAAAGCCGGTCAGCGTGAAATTTACTCTCCCGGTGACTTTCATGCTGGAGGGAACCAACAACAAGCCGAAGTCAGGCGACAATGATGTCGTAGTAGTGGGGTATGGAGTCCAGAAAAGCGAGGAATCAGTAGATGTGCCTACTATTAAACTCCATAATCCTATGGATGAATTGTCCATTACAGGAGATTTCAAAATAGATTCAGTGGGTAGTTCCAAAGCCTCCGGAGTGTCTCCGCTTGTCATTATGGACGGGCTGGAAGTGTCTGACGATGTGATAAAGAAGCTCAATCCGAACAAGATACAATCCGTCAGTGTGCTGAAGAATGAAGCCGCTACCGCAAAATATGGTAAGAAAGGAAAATTTGGCGTAATTCTTATTACTACCAAGAGGGAGTAAGACTATAGAGCAAAAATGGCAATAAAAGTATAAGTTTAAAGATTAATTTTTTCAAGAGCTGTAACTTGTATGGGCGAAGGCGAATAGTCGGCATGTTATAGTAAAAAACATGATATGGGCCTATTGGTGGAATTTATAACGTATATTTAATTCTGCCAATAGGTCTCTTATTTTGTAATGCTGTCTGTTCTATGCTTTTGTTCAACCTAACATGATATTTTTGTCAGATATTGATTGTTTCAGACAGATTTAATTGAACTTTAGTGTTTACAATAACTTATTTAAATTGCCAGCTGTTTGTTTGCATATCTTGATGAATTTTACGAATATTGCATATAATTTGTATATACGATATTGTTTGTTAAAGTTTGAATAGCTTTAATCTACTGAATATCAATATTTGTGGACTTTTTTGCATATAGATATTTTACAATTTTAATTCTGCTGGCATGATTCTATATTTAGGCTCGAATTAAAAAACAACTTAATCTGGTACAAACATAGGTATGGAAAACGAAAAAGAAATATTGCTCAGATTGTCAGAAGGTGATGAAAAGGCTTTCAGGCATATCTTCCGTACATATTATTCAAAAGTCAAATCCTTTTCATATGGTTTTTTAAAAGACAGAGACGAGGCAGAAGAACTTACTCAAATGATTTTCATAAAACTGTGGGAAAAGAAAGAAGCTTTTGCTTCTGTCAATAATTTTGATTCTTATATGTTTACCTTATCAAAATATACTATATTCAATTATATAGAAGCTCGTCATATTATTCCTGTAGAGATAGATGATGTGCCAGATGTTAGTGATACAACCACTCCTTATGATGAAATAGTGGCGAATGATTTAAAACTGCTTGTAGACTTGACAGTAAGTGAAATGCCTCCACAGCGTAAACAAATATTTCATTTGAGCCGTCAAGAAGGTTTGACAAACGATGAAATTGCTGTGAAGTTGGGAATACAGAAAAAAACTGTAGAGAATCATCTTAATTTGGCATTGAAAGAATTAAGGAATGTTATTGGTTTTATCGTTATAACATATATAATGTTAATGGAGTAGGGGTAACATAGAGTTTGTCTGTCTAAAATGAGAAAGAAGTATATAAAGATAAATTATGAGTTATATAAAACAAATACTTGATTATTTTTTTAAGCACGATATCCCGGAAAACTTGAAATCACGTGTATATCAAAGACTTTCTAATCCACGTGATGATTCTGAAAGGGATAAAGCGTTGAAACAGTTGTGGGATGAAATAGATATGGATACGTCTGAAGACTGGGAAGTGTCGTATAATCGGATTGAATCTGTAATGCATAAGAAAAGCAATAAGAATGCTCGTCTTCACTCTATTCAATATTGGGTTAGAATTGCTGCTGTATGGCTGATACCATTTATAATGATGTGTACTTCAGGATATTTTTTTATAAGCAGTATTAATTCTGATGAAGTTGGTGAACCTGAAATATCGTATGTTCAGTATTATGCCGAATTGGGCAGACGAGAGCAGGTAACATTGCCAGATGGAAGTAAAGTCTGGCTTAATTCTGGTAGTACACTTATATACCCTTCTACTTTTACCATGGCTGAAAGAGGAGTATATCTTAATGGGGAGGGATTTTTTGAGGTGACAAAAGATGCAGAGCATCCGTTTGTTGTAAATACACGTTTCCTCAAAATGCGAGTACTAGGTACTACATTTAATGTATCGGCCTACCCTGATGATAAGCAAGTCAAAACTACCCTTGAAACAGGGGCCTTGAAAGTAAGTCTTCTGAATGATACTACTATATCATATTATTTGAAACCTGATGATCAGCTGGTTTATATTCCTTCTACAAATAAAGTGGAATGTGTCAAAGTAAAAGCATCTGATTATTCCGATTGGCGTATGGGAGGCTTGTTCTTTAATAATACAGACTTTGAATATGCGATGCAGATTATCGAAAGGACATACGGGGTAAAAGTGCATATACGTACTTCCGTATATAACAAGCAGAAAATATACGTACACTACAATAAGCACGAATCTCTTGAAGATGTATTCCATATTCTTAAGCTAATGATTCCGGAACTTGATTATAGAATTTCAGGTAAAGAAGTTTATATTGAATGAAAAACATTGATATTTTGTATTATAAGAATATTATCGACTTTTATCTGAATGGTAATTTAAAGTGTAACTATTATTATAGGTGATACATTGAATTTCTTTGATGTCTATTTGGGGTAAGATAAAGCATTCTTGCTCTTAGTGAAAAAATAGATTGAATTTAGGACCTTAAAAACAATAAAGGTGTACGGGAGTGTATATGGATTCTACTTCTGTACACCTTTAACTTTTATTAATACAAATTCATTGGGTGTACTATGCATTTACATTGTCTTCCTTATGTACGTACAAAACAGATGTATTAAATTATTTAATCTAATATGAGATGAACATGAAAATCAACAAAGCATTAACCTTTGGAGTTGGCCTGATGCTGGCAGGTAGTATATCTGTCAATGCACAGAAAGTTTCTTTCAATGGAGAACAAGTATCATTGAAACAAGCTTTTCAAAAAATAGAATCTGTGTCAAAGTACAAAATTGCGTATAACGCAACTCAGCTTGATGTAAACAAGATTGTTATTCTTAATCAGAAAAATGTAGATGTACTGAAAGTGCTCGATGCAATCCTTGTAGGAACTGATTGTACTTATAAAATTAATGATGGATATATAGTAATTACTCCCGTTCAGAAAGGTACAGTAAGAAAGATCGAAGGAACCGTGAAGGACACGAAAGGTGAGCCGATTATTGGTGCTACAGTAATGGTAAAAGGTACTGCAACAGGAACAATTACCGATTTCGATGGAAATTTTTCTCTTGATGCAACAGATGGTGCTAACCTGGAAATTTCTTATGTGGGATACCAAAGTCAGCAAATTAAGGCAATCTCTGGAAAACTTTTAGCAGTAACATTGAAAGAGGATACAGAAATATTGGATGAGGTTGTGGTTGTAGGATATGGAACTCAGCGTAAACGAGATGTGACAACTTCTATAGCAAGTGTTCGTGCTAGCGATTTGAAAGGTCAGCCTGTGAGTTCTATGGCTGAAGCAATGGCTGGTAAGATGCCGGGTGTACAGATTACTCAAGGAACAGGTGCTCCGGGTTCTTCTTTACAAATAAAAGTTCGTGGTACGGGAACAATTACAGCCGGCACATCGCCTCTTTACGTTGTGGATGGTGTACCTTTAGCAAAAGACCAATTGAATACTTTTAATATGAATGATGTTGAAAGCATTGAAGTATTGAAAGATGCATCTTCTGCTGCAATTTATGGTTCAAGAGGCTCAAATGGAGTTGTTTTGATCACGACTAAAAAGGGTACTAGTGGTAAGACTACTGTAACTTATGGGGGATATTATGCATGGCAAAGTGTATCAAAGAAGATAGATATGCTGGATGCTTATGAATATGCGGAACTTGCCTATGATGCTCGTAATAATACTTATGTTGATAAAATGGAATCTATAAATCGTAAGCGTATTGCGGCAGGTAATTCTCCGTTACCATTTAGTATATCGGATAATAATGCATTGCGCTTGAAGAATTCTGGAAATGATTATAATACGATAGTTCCAATGGAGCTTATTCCATATCTGAATGGAACACCAGGATTAACCAATACTGATTGGCAGGATGAAATATATCGTACAGCTGGTATGCAGAATCATACAGTTTCTGCTTCTGGGGGTAGCGATAAGATTAAATATTATGTTTCGTTGGATTATTTAAATCAAGATGGTATCATTATTAATAGTGATTTTAAACGTTATGGTGCTCGATTGAATTTGGGAAGGTATTTTTAAATTCGGTATTACTTTAAATCCATCTTTGACTATAGAAAATAAAGTAAATTCTGATGGGGCTTATAATAGTAATGGGGGAGGTGTGGTAGCTTCTGCTCTGCATAGTTCCCCGATCTTTCCTGTTTACAATGATGATGGCAGTTTTTGTTTTGCACAAAATTCATGGAGTGCTGATACTGAAACAATTATGGATGATGGAAGTATAAAACGAGGAAATAGTCAGACTCAGGTTTGGAATCCTGTAGCTTTGGCAATGCTTCAGAAGGATGAAAAGAAGGCGTCAAGGATTTTTGGAAATATTTATGGTGAGGTTGCTTTCCTTCCCTCTTTGAAATATAGGGCAAATTTTGGAGTGGATCTTTATAATGATTCGGAAGATACATTCAGACCTTCTACTATCCCATTGTCTAATACAAAAGGAAATCCAGAGTCTATACCAGAAGCTACATCACAGACCAGCCGTATATATAACTGGGTTTTTGAACAGACACTATCTTATAATAAAAATTTTGGAGGACATTCAGTGTCTGTACTAGGAGGTTGGACAATGCAGTATCAAAGAGACGAAAGTAATTATGCTTTTGCAAACGGTTTTATTATAAATTCTATACCTACGCTTAATGCAGGAACCGTAACAAGAGGTAATTCCAATGCTTCAGAATGGTCTTTATTGTCTGCCCTAGCACGTATACAATATAATTATTTGGGTAAATATATGATAACAGGGGCTTTACGTGCTGATGGCGCTTCACGGTTTGGTAAAAATAATCGTTGGGGATATTTCCCTTCCGTTTCTCTTGGATGGCGTATTTCAGAAGAAAAATTTATGAATTCGCTTGAATTTATTGATGATTTAAAGTTAAGAGCAAGTTATGGTTTGACTGGTAATTTTAATATACCTAATTATGGAGCACAAGGAGAGTTGGCTTACTATAGCTATGTTTTGGGAGGTTCAAGTCCAGATGCAATTAAAGGTGCTGCTCCGAAGAGTATGCCTAATCCTGATTTGAAATGGGAAAAGACAGCTCAAGTTAATGTCGGTTTTGATGCTACATTATTTAAAAATCGCTTAACATTAGGTCTTGATTTGTATAATAGTAATACTTATGATCTATTGTTGAATGTTCCAGTTCCAATGACTACTGGTTATACTACAAGATTAGAGAATATAGGTAAAGTAAATAATAAAGGTATTGAATTTAATATTTCAACTAACCATCAGATGGGAGATGTTACTTGGAGTGCATATTTTAATATCTCAAAGAATATAAATGAGGTAAAAGCACTTGGACCAGGTAATGCAGATATAATATCTTCTGGATCTGTAGGTAATGCTTATTTTATAACTAGGGTAGGGGAACCAATCGGTTCATATTATTTACCAGTAGTAGAAGGTGTTTATAAAAATCAGGCGGAAGTAGATGCTTCATTGCATTATGTTGACTCTCCTTCAAATTATGGTTTAGCTGATACAAAACCTGGTGATTTTAAATTTAAGGATGTTAATGGTGATGGTATTTTGGATATTTCAGATACCGACAGAGCTATAGTCGGGAATTATATGCCTGATTTCGCTTATGGATTCGGTGCTAATATTGCATGGAAAGGAATAGATTTGGGAGTTATTTTCCAAGGTGTTTATGGAAATGAAATATTGAATTTGTCTCGACGTTATTTTTATAATCATGAAGGGAATATGAACAATTATAAAGGAGCATTGGATCGGTGGAAGTCTGAAGATAATCCAGGAAGTGGTATGAATGTTCGTGCTAATCGTGTAAGTAAAGGACAGAATGGAACAACTTCTACATGGCACGTTGAAGATGGATCTTATTTAAGAATAAAAAATATATCTTTAGGATATACATTCCCTATGAGTCTGGTAAATAAGGTTTGTTTACAAGCTGCTCGTATTTATTGTTCTATACAAAATCCATTTACATTTACTCGTTATGAAGGATATAATCCAGAAGTTTCTAATAGAAATTCTGTAACAACTAATGGAGAAGATTATGGAGTATATCCATTGGCCAGAACAATTTCTCTTGGAGTTAACCTTACATTTTAATTAATATTTAATTATTTAGAAATATGAAACGAATTATATCATATGTTTTTGCCGGTTTGATAATGACTGGTTGCAATGATTTTTTGGATTTGAAACCTATAGATTTCCCTACTGAAGAAACATTTTATAATGATGTAAAAGGTTTGGAAGGTGCTGTGATAGGAGTGTATGACGAACTTCAATCTAGTAGTCAGTATGGTGGTAATTTTATGACATTGATGGAAATTAGAGGTGACAATGTAATGGATGATAATTCTGGTGCTGGAGGTGGTGTCAGGTATCAGATAGAAGTTTTTACAGAAACTCCTGCTAATACAAATTTATCAGATGCATGGAGTTCACTTTATAAAACAATTTATCGTTGTAATCTTGTCCTTCATAATGTAGAATCCGTGAAAATGACAGAGGATAAATATAATGAAATAGTAGGACAGGTATCGTTTGTTAGGGCTTTATCTTATTTTAATTTAGTAAGATTATGGGGAAAGGTTCCATTGGTAACAGAGCCGCAAACAGTAGAAGATGCAAGGAACAATAAGCGTGAAGAGGTATCAGTTATTTATAATCAAATCATTGAAGACTTGAATGTTGCAAAATCATTACCAAGCGAATGGCCTGATGAGGAGAAAGGAAGGGTAACGTCTTATGCAGCATGTGCTTTATTGGCTAAAGTTTATTTATATATGGAGAATTATGATAAAGTATATGAAGAACTTACCCCTATTGTTTCTGTTATAAAAGAAGGTAAAGAATTGAGTTTAGTTCCAACACCTGAAACTTTTCCAAACAATCTTAAGACTAGTAAGGATATTATTTTTGCGGTTCAATATTTGAAAGGCGGCATAGGTGAGTCTGTTCATCAGAACAATCGTTATCGTAATAATGATAATGGTAATGTAATATCTTTACCGCAAAGTGAGTTTGAAAGTGATAATGATAATAGAAAGTTTCTTTTGGCTCCTACTGGTAGCGGTGAGAGACCGGGAAAGTTTGATACTCCTGCTACAAATAATGAAACAAGTTCTGATTTTCCGGTGTTGCGTTGTGCTGATGTAATGTTAATGTATGCAGAAGCGTTAAATGAATTATCTCAATCGCCTACTCAAGGTGCTTTAGATGCATTGAATGCAGTACGTAATAATGCAGGACTACCTGATAAAGAATTATCTGATTTTGTATCAAAGGAAAGTCTTAGAAAAGCGATTCATAAAGAACGACGTTTAGAATTAGCTTTGGAATGTGATAGATGGTTTGACATTGTTCGTACAAATATTTTTAATGAAGTTTTTGTAGGTGTTGATTCATATAGAGTTTTGTATCCTATTCCTCAAACTGAAATTGAAAATGTCAATGATAAATCTGATTGGCAGAACGAAGGATACATTATTGGATAAATTATTAATATGTAAAAATAAAATTAGGGTATTTAAATACCCTAATTTTATAATTAAAGGACTAAATTATGAAAAATACAATCTTGATATTTATTATTCTGTTTTCAAGTCAATTGTTTGCACAGACAAATGTTGATAATATATTGACAAAATTACAGACTTGTGATGAAAGCACTGTTTTAGTAGCTGCCCATCGTGGTGATTGGAGAAACTATCCTGAAAATTCTTTAGAAGGTATTAATAGTGCAATAGAAATGGGAGTAGATATTGTTGAGTTAGACTTGCAATGTACAAAAGATAGTGTTTTAATTTTAATGCATGATAATACATTAGACCGTACAACTACAGGTAAAGGAAACGTTAGCAAATATACTTTAGATGAAATTCGTAAATTAAATTTAAGAAATGGTTGTGCTATTAAAACAATTCATAAAATTCCAACTTTGGAAGAAGCTTTACTTCTTGTAAAAGGTAAAATATTGGTTAATCTTGATAAAGCAGACCGATATTTTGATATGGTTGTACCTTTATTAGAAAAGACAGGTACTACAAAACAGGTTATTATGAAGGGGAGAAAATCTGTGAAAGAAGTTAAATCTTTGTATGGGCATTATTTAAGGGATGTAATTTATATGCCGATTGTAGATTTAGACAATCAGAATGCTGAAATAGAAATTAATAAGTTTGTTTCTGATTTATCTCCTGTAGCTTTTGAGCTGCTTTTTGAAAAGGATTCTAACAAACTCCCATATAAAATTAAAGAGACTTTAAAAGGTAAGTCGTTAATTTGGTATAATACTTTGTGGAATACAATGGCTGGTGGACATGATGATGATATGTCTTTAGGTAATTTGGAGGATGGTTATGGTTATTTGATAGATAAGTTGGGGTGTAGAATCATACAAACTGATCGTCCAGCTTATTTGTTAACATATTTGAGAAGTCGGAATTTGCATAAATGATAGAAGAGTATAATTGAATTGAGTTATGTTGTTTTCTCTTTTATACAAAAGACGATATATGTGAATGATATAGCTAGATGTATATCAATGATATTTATTGCCTGCAAGATCTAAAAATTTTGTAGGCAATAAATATATGACTTTAAATGAAAAATCATGAATAAAATAAAAAATATTATTTTCGATTGGGGAAATGTGTTGATTGATGTCAGGCCTGAAAACTTTATAGAAGAGTGTAAAAAAGTAGGTGTGAAGTTTACAAATAGAGAAGTTAATAGTACTCATAAAGCTGGTTTTTTTC
>OGYK01001642.1_pt1 | contig 15911 bp, 13 predicted proteins | sample 1576501 | NCBI WGS metagenome assembly OGYK01 (sample SAMEA3541530, study PRJEB24748) | human gut metagenome | biome: human gut; feature: human-associated habitat; material: faeces | place: China | collected 2012
AACGGAATATCAGAGATAGAAACTGCGATGGAAGCGCCCAGCAGAGCAACAACCTCCGGGGAGTTGTCATAGTCGTTCTCCAGAACGGTGCAGACGATGGAAACGTCGTTGCGCAGGTCCTTCGGGAACAGCGGACGCATCGGACGGTCGATCTGACGAGAGGACAGGATCGCCTTCTCGGACGGACGGCCCTCACGGCGCATGAACGAGCCGGGGATGCGGCCTACTGCGTACATACGCTCCTCAAAGTCAACGGAGAGCGGGAAAAAGTCGATGCCGTCACGCGGCTTAGCGGATGCGGTAGCGGTAACGAGAACAGCGGTCTCGCCGTAGCGAACCAGGCAGGAGCCGTTAGCGAGCTGTGCCATCTTGCCGGTCTCGACGGTCAGCTTGCGGCCGGCGATCTCGGTCTCAAAAACGCGGTAGTTTTTGAAGTCAAAGTGGTTGATGTTTGCCATTTTGTTTCCTCCTTTAATCGTTTGGGGAGGGCGGCAGCAGCTTTTTTAGCACTTGAAACAAAAACCAAGCGGAATGGAAAATGGAGAATTGCTGTATCGCGCAAGGAGAGCGCTATTTTCCATTTTCAATTCTCAATTTTCAATTCCGAATCATGCTCTGCATGATTTGGTCTCTCTTTCAACTGCTAAAAAGCGATAATGCCGCCCAGCTTAAAATACAGAAACAGGGGAGCAGACTGCTCCCCTATTTTCGCATTTTCTTACTTACGGATACCCAGCTTAGCGATCAGGGCACGGTAACGGTTGATGTCCTTCTTCTGCAGGTAAGCCAGCATAGAACGACGCTGACCAACCATCTTCAGCAGACCGCGGCGAGAGTGGTTATCCTTCTTGTGTACCTTCAGGTGCTCGGTCAGCTCCTTGATGCGGGCGGTCAGGATTGCAACCTGAACCTCCGGGGAACCGGTGTCGGTAGCGTGGGTACGGTTTGCCTCGATAACGGCAGTCTTGTCTTCCTTACGGATCATGTCGGTAGTTCACCTTTCATAAATAAAATTTTACTCACCCACAGGCCGGGCCGCGGCTTGGTGAATGGAGGCGATAGGAACGCTCCCTTTGTCCGTCAGCTAAGCGCGGGGCGAAAGTATATTTATATTACCATGAAAATGACCGTTTGTAAAGCGATTTTCGCGGATTTCGGCATAAAATCTCAAAAACAGACGCGCGTTTGACGAAAAAACAGGCGTGTTTTTGTATAAGTTGTCAGTTTCTGCGGAATACTGCTGCGGGAATTGTCGGATTGTACAATTATGAACGAATTGTAAATGCGATTTTGGCACATTTGAATCTTGTCCGGCGAGAGGCGGAGTGCTATAATTACTACCATCATCGGTGGAGGGCTTGAGAGTTCTTCTCGCTCGCTGCCGTTTTTATTTATTGCTAAGAAACGCGACGGGGCGGTGCAGCAGCGCGGCCTGATGTCGCGTTTTTATTCGTTTTGGGGTACTTTTTCCGAACGGGAAAAACGGGGTCGCATACCTGTTTTCTGTGGGTGCTAACCCTCAGCCTGTGGCCCAAAGGATAGACACCAAGGTTTGCCCGTAGGCTGCTATACCTTATTCCCGCGCAGTGCGCGGGTTAAATGAGTGCTATCCTCTTGGGACTACGGTTTCCTTTATTTCTTAGTCTGGCGAAAATCGGAGAGCGGCGACCGCTCCGAAAGAGGGGAACGGCAGAGAATCTTTTTTAATGTAGGGGCGCACATTGTGCGTCTTTTTTCTGTTCTGCATAAACAAAACTACGTGCCTATGGCGATTTTCCACAAACAGGGAACGCCAAACTTTGTGAAAAACCGCCTTTGCGGAAAAATTCTGTTTTCGGTATAATAAATATGTAAAAACGACTGTGTATATTGTTTTTTGCGTATTTCATCAACAAAACAGGAGGAATGGACATGAAGCGGATTAAGGCGGCGTGCATTTGTCAGACCCTGCACTTTCAGCTGAAGGAGGATTTGGAGCACAGTATTGCGGTGCGCCTGGTGCGCGAGAAAGTCGAGCACTACAAGCAGGCGCTGGAGCGCAACCGCACGCGCCATAAGATCGTAGACGAGGCGGAGCAGGAGGATGGTTCGGTAGTCATTCGTATCATCAAGCAATACAACCGGAGTCCGGTAGGCGATTATCTGGATTGAAAAGAGCCTGTCTGCAGCGCAGACAGGCTCTTTCTCTTTATTTTGTGCCGAAAAAAGCCGCAGAGCAATGCTCTGTGGCTTTTCTTATACAATCAGAAGCAGCGTGCTGCGCTTTCCGCGGGCATGGCGGATATTGCAAGCGGGGCTCCAAAACCCGCCGCAAACCGGGAGGTCGCAGGCAGCACGGCGCTTCAAAAAGCAATCAGATGATTACTTGGACTCCTTGGCAGCCTTGATTGCATCGATCATCATCGGAACAACCTTGAACAGGTCGCCGCAGATGCCGTAGTCAGCTACGTCGAAGATCGGAGCGGAATCAGACTTGTTAACTGCTACGATGCACTCGGAATCCTGCATACCAGCCTTATGCTGGATAGCACCGGAAATGCCCAGAGCAACGTACAGCTTCGGATGTACGGTCTTGCCGGTCTGACCAACCTGGTGGTCAGCAGACAGCCAGCCGGAGTCGATAGCAGCACGGGAACCGCCAACAACGCCGCCGAACAGGCCAGCCAGCTCTTCAGCCAGCTTGATGCCGGTCTCAACGTCCTTGGAGATACCACGGCCTACAGATACAACTACCTCAGCGCCGGTCAGGTCAACCAGCTCCTTAGCTTCCTTAACGACCTCGAGAACCTTGGTCTTGATGTCAGCCTCGGACAGCTCGAAAGCTACCGGCTCAACAACTACTGCGTTAGCCTTAGCCTCGTTGTACTCGCCCTTCTTCAGTACGCCCGGACGAACGGTAGCCATCTGCGGACGGAAGCGCGGGCAGATAATGGTAGCCATCAGGTGACCGCCGAATGCCGGACGGGTCATCTTCAGGTTGCGGTCCTCGCGGTTCAGAGCATCGATCTGAGCCTGCGGCAGAGTGGAAGCATCCTGCAGGAATGCAGCGTACTTCTCTACGTCTACGTCGAGGTGGGTGCAGTCTGCGGTCAGACCGGTGTGCAGACGAGCTGCGCAGCGCGGGCCGAGGTCACGGCCAATGTTGGTAGCGGCGATCAGCAGGATCTCCGGCTTCTTAGCCATAACGGTGTCGCACAGAACCTTTGCATAAGCATCGGTGGTGTAGGTCTCGAGCAGGTCGCTCTCGCAAACCAGAACCTTGTCAGCGCCGTAAGCGCCCAGTTCCTTTGCCATCTTCTCGCCTACGCCCTTGCCGCCAAGCAGCAGGCCGCAAACTTCAGTGCCCATGTCGTCTGCCAGCTTGCGTGCCTCAGAGATCAGCTCGAGTACGGTCGGCTGCAGCTCGCCCTGGCGCTGCTCACAGAATACCCATACGCCGGAGAAATCGGCGAGGTTGGTGTTATTAAAATCAGCCATTGTTCTGTTCTCCTTTCAATCAGATAATATGCTTCTTCAGCAGTTCAGCCGCCAGAGTCTCACAGGTAGCCTTGTCAGCGCCCTCGAGCATCTTGCCCTGACCCTTCTGCGGGGGAGTGAAAGACTTGAAGATATTGGTGGGAGAACCCTTCAGACCAATGGTGGTGGGATCGATCAGCGGATCGTCCTTCAGGGTGTTGTAGTCATAAACTGCGATCGGCTTATCGTAGCAGCCCATGATGCCCTTGATGGACATGTAGCGGGGCTCGTTCAGCTCCTTGATGCAGGTCAGCAGGCACGGGGTCTGGGTCTCGATGGACATGTAGCCATCCTCCAGAGCGCGCTTAACGGTAACGGTGGTGCCCTCGATCTTTACGTCAGCAGCGTAGGAGATCTGCGGGATGTTCAGCTTCTCAGCGATCTGAGAACCAACCTGAGCGGTATCACCGTCGATAGCCTGACGGCCGCAGAATACGATGTCGTCCTTCTCCAGGCCAACCTTCTTAACAGCGGCAGCCAGGATCTGGGAAGTAGCAAAGGTATCGGAACCGCCGAACTCACGAGCGGAAACCAGCACGCCTTCATCAGCGCCGCGAGCGATCAGCTCACGCAGCATGCCCTCTGCCGGGGGAGGACCCATGGTGATAACAACGACCTTGCAGCCGGTAGCGTCCTTCAGCTTCAGAGCAGCCTCTACAGCGTTCAGGTCGTCCGGGTTGGTGATGGTCTGCATGGATGCACGATTCAGGGTGCCATCGGGATTAACAGCAACCTTACCGGAGGTATCCGGAACCTGCTTTACACAAACAATTGCCTTCATAGTTCAGTTTTCCTCCTTTTCTTAGCGCAGAACCTGACCAGCGATGACCATTCTCTGAACCTGAGAAGTGCCCTCGTAGATCTCGGTGATCTTAGCGTCACGCATCATGCGCTCCATCGGGTACTCACGGATGTAACCGTAGCCGCCGTAAATCTGTACGCACTTGGTGGTAACGTCCATTGCAACCTCAGAAGCGTACAGCTTAGCCATAGCAGCTTCCTTGGTGAACGGCAGACCAACATCGTGGTTGAATGCAGCACGGCGAACCAGCAGACGAGCAGCGTCGATCTGGGTTGCCATGTCAGCTACCATCCACTGCAGGCCCTGGAACTTGTCCAGAGTCTTGCCGAACTGTACGCGCTCCTTCATGTACTGGATAGCCTTATCCAGAGCGCCCTGTGCGATACCCAGAGCCTGAGAAGCGATACCGATACGGCCGCCGTCCAGAGTCATCATAGCGATCTTGAAGCCGCCGTTCTCCTTGCCCAGCAGACGGTCTGCCGGCAGATGAACGTCCTCGAAGATCAGCTCTGCGGTCTGGGAACCACGGATGCCCATCTTGTGCTCGATCTTGCCGATGGAGAAGCCCGGGTCGTCCTTGTCAACGATGAACGCAGAAATGCCCTTGTTGCCCTTGGTCTTGTCGGTCATAGCAAATACAACGTAGGTATCTGCACGACCGCCGCCGGTGATGAACACCTTGGAGCCGTTCATGATGTAGGAGCCGTCCTCCTGCTTAACAGCCATGGTCTGCTGTGCAGCGGAGTCAGTACCTGCGTTCGGCTCGGTCAGGCCGAATGCACCGATCTTGGCGCCTTCCTTCGGCTCGATCAGCGGACGCAGCCACTTCTCCTTCTGCTCAGGAGTACCGAATGCGTAGATCGGCCATGCGCCGAGGGTGCCGTGAGCGGACATGATGCCGCCGGTGGTACCGCATACGCGGCTCATCTCTTCGATAGCGATAGAATAGCAGATATAGTTACCGCCGGAACCGCCGACTTCCTTCGGGAACTGAATGCCCATCAGTCCGTACTTCATCAGCTTCTGAACGGTTTCCTCCGGATAGCGCTCTTCCGCGTCGATCTCAGCTGCGATCGGCTCTACTTCGTTCAGAGCGAACTCGCGGCACATCTTCTGGAACAGTGCTTCTTCTTTTGTAAGCCTAAAATCCATGCCATAAACCTCCCAAATAAATAAGTAATGCGGATACGCACAAAAACACAGCGCACACGGTCAGTGGCCGCAGCGCCGCGTCCAGCGATACCCTTGTTTGGAGCATGTCTATCTCTATTATAGCGGCCGGAAACCATTTGTCAAGGATTTAACATTCTTTTTTCTGATAAAATCCGCACTCCATTTTTTGTGCGTTTCTGCCAAATGTCGGCAGGGATGAACGCACATTGCACGCATCCCTTGTCTTGTTTTGCTGCTGTTTATATTTTTTCAGAAAAATTACGATTTTACTTCATATTTTTCACATTTAACGCATATAACAGAAGGAAACCATCAATCAGAGGAGGAATCGCCTATGTGTGGTATCGGCGGTTTTGTCGATTATGAACGCGACGCACGCCGCGGCGGACCGATCCTTCACGGAATGAAGCGAACGCTTACGCCGCGCGGGCCGGATGCCGAAGGCACCTATTTTGACGAGGACGCAGCGCTTGTCCATCGGCGGCTGATCGTCATTGATCCGGAGGGCGGCAAGCAGCCGATGCACTCTCCTGACAGGAATACTATCATTATATATAACGGAGAGTTATATAACACACCGGAATTGCGTACAGAACTTATGTCGCGCGGGCACGAGTTTGTCGGACATTCGGACACCGAAGTGCTGCTCCACGCCTATCTTGAGTGGAAAACTGACGCATTTTCGCGGCTGAACGGCATTTTCGCCTTTGCTATCTGGGAGAAACGCGAACGCCGACTGACGCTCTGCCGCGACCGGCTGGGCGTGAAACCGCTGTTTTTTGCTCCTATTCGCAACGGTCTGACCTTCGGTTCGACCATCGACACCGTGCTGTGCCATCCGGAGATCGAGCCTGCGCTCGACGAGGATGGTCTGCGCACTCTGCTGCTGCTCGGGCCTGCGCGCCCGCCGGAATCCGGTGTTTTTCGGCAGATTTCCTCACTTGTGCCCGGGCATTTTGCGGTTCTTACGCCGGAATCCTTCACCGATCACACCTACTGGAGACTCGAGGCGCACGAGCATGAGGACGACCTGCCGACTACCATCGAGCGCACGCACACGCTCATCTGCGATGCCGCCCGCCGTCAGCTGGTCAGCGATGTACCGCTGGCGTGTTTCCTGTCCGGCGGACTGGATTCGTCCATCCTGTCCATGCTGGCGGCGAAAGATTACGCGGCCCGCGGCGAAACGCTGCACACCTGGTCGGTGGATTATCGGGACAACGATAAATATTTTACAAAAAGTATATTTCAGCCTAATAGTGACGATTCGTATATTGACCAAATGGTGGATTTTCTCGGTACGCACCATCATCGCGTTGTGCTCGAACCGGATGCATAGCCAGGTTTGTTCGGAACAATATTGCACAGGTCTCCTGTGTGGTACGTCCCTTCAGGCAATGTAATAAATATTGCATCTGCTCCGGTGCATCCCTGAACTCTTTTATTCTTACCCTGCAGGCGGTTCCTCTGTATGTTTCTTCCTTCCGTTGATTTGGCTCGCTGGCTTCCAATATTTTAGGGAAGCGATCCAGGTTCTCATTGATCACCAGAAGGGAAGCCTCCACAATGTCCTGATGACTACGGTAGTTGGTGCGAAGCAGTATCTGTGTTGCCGCAAATTCCCGTACAAACATCTGCATACAGGCCGGTCTGGCTCCACGAAAACTGTAAATTGCCTGGTCATCATCTCCCACTGCGAATACATTTTTATGTCTTTCCGCCAGCAACCGTACAATACAATACTGCCTATAGTTAATATCCTGAAATTCATCGATCAGAATATGCGAAAAACGTTTCTGCCAGTATTCCCTCTGTGGAGTATTATTTTGCAACAGTTCCTCACACTCTTTCAGCATATCATCAAAATCAACACCTCGGACTTTGGTCCTTGCAGACTCATATTCCCGATATATCTGTGGAAAGCAATTTTTCCATTCCTCCGGGATTTTTTCCAGTGTTTTTTCCTTTTCTCCGGTATTTTTGTAATACGCGATCGCATCCAGGAAGCTTTTGGCAATTTCCGCACTGCATTCTTTGTTCTTTTTTAAAATGGGATAAATCAGATTTAATTTTTGTCTTTCATTTAAGAGATTGCCCGGTTGTACTCTGCCCGACCGGAGCAGGATTTGATAAAAAATCGAATGAAATGTTCCGAAATTAACGGAACCGGCAAACGAAGAAGTCTGTGCAAAGCGCTGTTGCATAGAAAGTGCCGCTTCTCTGGTAAACGTAATCACCAGAATCTGTTCGGGAGCGACTTCTTTCTCATGAATCAGCCAGAGGATTCTCTTCGTAATAGTAAACGTCTTGCCGGAGCCGGGACCCGCCAATAATAAAAGCGGGCCCTCTCCGAAAGTTACAGCCTCCCTTTGGGAGGGATTGCAATCCGTAAGATTAAACATTCGCCTTCAGTAATTCAATACCTTTACGAATTCTGTTCAGGGATTCCTCTTTGCCCAGGACTTCCATGATCTCCGTAGCACCCGCAGGTGTCATCTGCTTGCCGGATACAGCGGTACGGATCGGCCACATCACATAACCGTTCTTGCAGCCTTTTTCCTCCACATATTTTACAAGAGCCTGATACAGTCCATCATTGCTGTAATCCTCCTGTGCCTCCAGGATCGGAAGCAGGTTTTTTAATACCTCCAGAGAACTCTCTGCGGTAGTCTTCATCTTCTTATGTGTGTACATTGCCACATCATACTCCGGAAGTTCCTCGAAGAAATCTACCAATCCGGCGATATCCGGGAATACTTCAATTCGTGTCTTTACCATGGCTGCGATCTTCTTAAGATCTAAGGGTTTACTGATTGCTTTCTTCAGATAAGGTTCTGCCATCTCATAGAATTTATCGAAGTCCATAGCTTTCAGGTACTCGCCGTTCATCCAGCGCAGCTTTACAATATCGAAGACTGCGGGAGACTTACTGATACGATGGTAATCAAACTCTTTGATCAGTTCATCAAGAGAGAAAATCTCGCGATTATCCTCCGGGCTCCATCCCAACAGTGCCACATAGTTGACGATTGCTTCGGTAATGAATCCCTGATCGATCAGATCCTCGAAGGAAGCATGTCCGCTTCTCTTAGACAGCTTTTTATGGTTCTCATCGGTGATCAGAGGCAGATGAATGTATACCGGTACCTGCCAGCCGAAAGCATCATACAGACGCACATACTTCGGGGAGGAGGACAGATATTCGTTGCCTCGTACTACATGAGTGATATTCATGGTATGATCATCTACTACGTTAGCAAAATTGTAAGTTGGATAGCCGTCGGATTTGATCAGGATCATATCATCCAGCTGGGAATTATCTACGGTAATGTCTCCGTATAACTCATCATGGAATGTTGTAGTTCCTTCCTTTGGATTATTCTGACGGATGACAAAAGGCTTGCCTGCAGCAAGATATGCCTCGATTTCTTCCTTGGACAGAGACAGGCAGTGCTTGTCGTATACGGTGATCTCCTTACCGTCCACCACCTCGGTCTTCAGGGATGCCAGTCTCTCCTTATCGCAGAAGCAATAATATGCCTCGCCCTTATCGATCAGCTCCTTTGCATATTTCATATAGATACCGGTCTTCATACGCTCACTCTGTACGTAAGGACCGTAGCCGCCGTCCTTATCGGGTCCCTCATCATGTACCAGTCCGGTCTTCTCCAGGGTACGGTAGATGATCTCGGTAGCGCCTTCCACATAGCGCTCCTGGTCAGTATCCTCGATACGGAGCATAAAATCTCCGCCGGCATGCTTTGCAATCAAAAATTCATATAATGCGGACCGCAGATTACCTACATGCATTTTACCGGTAGGGCTGGGTGCGTATCTTGTTCTGATCTTTGTCATTTTCTCCTCATTTCCGCAGGGAATCCATCCGTATCCGGGCTTCTGTCTTCCGGCATACGCTTTCCTGCTTATATATTCCTGTCCACCATCTCCAGGGCAGACTACTTTCTTATTCTACCGCCTTTTTTCAAAAACTGCAACAGTTAAGACAAGGATTTCGGATGGGGAAGGTTCCATCTGTAATGCGCTGCCAGGAAACGGATTGCCATGACAATAAATGCTCCGATGAATACCGCCGGCAGTCTTCCCCACTCTCTGAATATCCACACACAGCCCAGTGCTCCCACGAGGGATGCACAGGCATAAATATGCTTTACGAAGATGTAGGGTTCCTCCCCTGCCATCATGTCACGCATCAGACCGCCGCCTACACCGGTAAGCATTCCTATAAACACCAGCAGGAAGGAATTATCAGGATATCCATTATCAATTCCCGACATCACACCCAGGGATGTAAAGATTCCCAGGCCTACAGAATCCATGATCAGCATAGCCTTGTCATAAAAAGTTCCCAGTCTGCCACTTAAAAGATCATGTTTGATATACAGCAGTACAAAAATCGCCAGTGACGTAATCACTGATACCACGACATACACAGGCTTTTCCAGAGCCGAAGGCAATTTCCCCAGGATCACATCCCTGGTCATACCTCCTCCCACTGCTGTCACCACGCCTAACACGCAGATCCCGAAAATATCCATTCGTTTTCGGATCCCCACCATGGCACCTGACGCGGCAAAAGCGATGGTTCCTAAGATTTCCATGAAAAAAATAATACTATCCTGAATGTTCATAATCTGTTTCTCCCAAAAGTTCTCCACGATATTTTATAGTATCTTTGTTAAAATAACAATAGCTAATTTACATACAGCAAAAAGGAACCATCACGCTTCTGTGATGATTCCCTTTCCCGACAAAATTTCTATCCTATGTTTATTCTTTTTCCAGTTCCACCATTTCCTGATCCACACTTTCATCAGGTACTTTCTTCTCTGCTTCGTTCTTGAACTTGTCCACGGCTCTGGCTGCTACGGGAATAGCAATGTTGGTGCCGGCTCCGGCAATACAGCCTCCGGGGCATGCCATACCCTCGATCAGGCAGCCGTTCATCTTACCGGCTTTGGCAAGGAGCAGGGCTTTCTTACATTCTGCCAGGCTCTCCGCATGCTGAATGTTCACCGGTGTTCCCGGATAATATTTTTCGATACACTCCTTGATAGCATTGGCAACGCCGCCTGCCACGCCGTAACCTCTTCCGGCTGCGGTAGCATCCTTCATCTCATCCATGGCCTTGATCTCATCCAACAGGATTCCCTTAGCTTCGAACATACCGGTCAGTTCCTCAAAAGTGATAACAAAGTCTACATCGGAACGAACGGTACGTCTGCTGGCTTCCAGCTTCTTGGAAGCGCAGGGGCCAATGAATACTACGGATGCATCCGGATGCTCCTGCTTGATCAGACGGGCTGTTGCCACCATGGGGGTCAATTCATTACTGATCTTATCAATGGTCTCAGGGAACAGATTCTTCGCCATCACAGACCAGGAAGGGCAACAGGAGGTCAGCGCAAACTGCTGCTTACCGGTAGCAACCTCCTTCACGTAATGTTCCGCTTCCGCCATACATCCCATGTCAGCGCCCAACGCTGTCTCATAGACATCCGCAAAACCCAGTTCTTTCAAAGCTGTCTTGAACATCTCCGGTGTCACCTTCGGACCGAACTGTCCGGCAAATGCAGGTGCTACCTGGGCTATGATCTTCCGTCCAGACTGCATGGCTCGGATCAGCTGGAAGATCTGAGACTTGTCAGCTATCGCTCCGAAAGGACAGCTTACCATACACTGACCGCAGGATACACATTTCTCATTGTCGATCACGGCTCTTCCCACATGGTCAGATGTAATAGCTCCAATACCGCAGGCAGCCTTACAGGGACGCTCTTTGTGACAAATCGCATCATAAGGGCAGATTTCACGGCATTTTCCGCACTTAATGCATTTCTCCTGATCAATAACAGACTTGCCATTTTTCATAGAGATCGCGCCCTTGGGACAGACACTCTGGCAGGGATGTGCCAGGCATCCCATGCATGAGCTGGTCACCTCATAACGGTTCTCCGGGCAGGCATTACACGACGACGGAATGACCTGCATCAGAGGGGGTTCGTAATATTTTTCATCAATATTACTCTCCTCCAGACCCTGTGTCAGATGTCCGGGATGCTCACGGTTCTCCGGGCGTAAGCTCATACCCATGGCCAGACGGATGCGCTCACGGATGATCGCTCTGTCACGATAAACGCTCTCCCAGAACTCCGACTCTTCATAGTCTACGATCTTATAAGGCAGCGCCTCCATATCATCTTTCAGATTCTTGGAATTGTAAGCCAGATTAGCCACTTCCTTAAATACCCTTCTTCTCCGCTGTCTTACCGGAGTATCGATCCCTCTCATGCTGCTCATATCACATTACCGCCTTTTGATATTTTTTTAACATACTAATCATATTAAACCATACCGCACCTGTAAATGCAAGAAAAATCACAATAAAAATAGGATCCTTCACTGTTTTTCGTGAAAGACCCCATCCTTGAATTTTTAATCTTTTTACTTCATAACGACTCTCTTGAAGTTCTTCTTACCTCTGCGGATTACCAGACCCTCTCCGTCAAACTGCTCGGGATCGTAAGCGGTCTTCACATCTGTAACCTTTTCATCCGCTACGACAACACCGCCCTGTTCTACGGCACGTCTTGCTTCACTGCGGGATGCGGACAGTCCGGATTTCACCAGAACACCGAGAATATCAATCTTACCATCGGTAAAGTCTGCCTCTGTCAGCTCACTGGTAGGCATTTCTGCGGCGTTGCCGCCGGTAAACAGTGCTCTCGCACTCTCCTGTGCCTTCTTAGCCTCTTCCTCGCCGTGTACCAGATTGGTCAGCTCGTATGCCAGAATTTCCTTCGCCTGATTTAACTGGCTGCCTTCCCATTTGTCCATCTCATCGATCTGTTCCAGCGGCAGGAAAGTCAGCATGCGCAGGCACTTCAGGACATCAGCGTCTGATACGTTTCTCCAGTACTGGTAGAACTCGAAAGGAGTAGTCTTATTGGGATCCAGCCATACGGCACCCTTCTGGGTCTTGCCCATCTTCTTACCCTCGGAATTTAACAGCAGTGTGATGGTCATGGCATAAGCATCCTTGCCCAGCTTTCTGCGGATCAGCTCGGTACCGCCTAACATATTGCTCCACTGATCGTCACCGCCGAACTGCATATTACAGCCGTATTTCTGATATAAGGTCAGGAAGTCAAAGCTCTGCATGATCATGTAGTTGAATTCAAGAAAGCTTAAGCCCTTCTCCATTCTCTGCTTGTAACACTCTGCCGTCAGCATACGGTTAACACTGAAATGCGCTCCCACATCTCTTAACAGTTCCACATAGTTCAGGTTCAGCAGCCAGTCCGCATTATTGACCATCAGTGCCTTACCATCGCTGAAATCAATAAAACGGCTCATCTGCTTCTTGAAGCAGTCTACATTATGCTGAATGGTCTCCTTGGTCATCATGGTACGCATGTCACTTCTGCCGGAAGGATCACCGATCATTGCGGTACCACCGCCGATCAGAGCGATCGGCTTGTTACCTGCCATCTGCATTCTCTTCATCAGGCACAGTGCCATGAAATGTCCTACATGAAGGCTGTCTGCGGTAGGATCAAAACCGATGTAGAAGGTAGCCTTTCCGTTATTGATCAGTTCCTTGATCTCCTCTTCATCTGTCAGCTGTGCCAATAGTCCTCTTGCTTTTAATTCATCAAATACTGTCATTTTCTCTTCTCCTTTTTGTGCTCTTTTTACCCTGTATGCCTTTTTTACATTTTAGGGGATTCGGCTCAAAAGGCACTAAAAAAGCCCGCCCCTTTTTTCAAAAGGACGAGCTTGATCACTCGTGTTACCACCTAATGTTCCCGCCAGACTCACATCTGACAGCTCAGTAAGTATCTATCAATACTTCGGCCGATATCGGTGCCTGCCGTCCTGATCTACTCGTTCGGGATCCTCTTATAAAATCTTCTGATCCTTCTCTTTCCACCGGCTGCTCCGGGATGTATTCCTGCTCTGCTTCTGTGCGCCTCTCACCTGCCGGCTACTCTCTGTCAGAAGTGGAGGAACAGTACTTCTTCCCTTCATCGCATTCTTCTTATCCTATGTTTGCGCTAAACATGAGCTTATTATAGCCAGTTTGCGTTTTTCTGTCAACACCAAAAATACGATTTATTCTTCCGGCCAGGGCAGGTGGGATACTTCCAGCTTCTTGTCACGAAGCATCAGTTCTTTTACGGCCTGATCTGCGGGCTTACCGTCAAAGAGCACTTCATTTACCTGCTCGATAATAGGCAGCTGAACGTCATATTTTTTTGACAGTTCCATGGCCGCTTTAGCGGAATACACACCCTCTACCACCATCTGTACTTCCTTCATGGCTTCCTCGTAGGACTTGCCCTGCCCGATCAGGATACCGGCACGACGGTTACGGGAATGCATGCTGGCGCAGGTCACGATCAGATCTCCGATACCGGTCAGACCACAGAAGGTCTCGAAATTACCACCCATGGCAGTACCAAGCCTGGCGATCTCGGTAATGCCTCTGGTGATCAGAGCTGCCTTCGTATTATCTCCGTAGCCCAGTCCGTCGGCAATACCGGCAGCCAGCGCTACTACGTTTTTCAGGGCACCGCCCAGTTCAATGCCCAATACATCCGGGCTGGTATAGACACGGAACACCTCGTTCATGAACAGATTCTGCACATATTCCGCACAGCTTTTACTCTTAGAACCCGCTACGATCGTCGTGGGGATACCACGGCTGACTTCCTCCGCATGTGTCGGTCCGGACAGTACCGCTACCTGTGCCTGGGGGATCTCATCTTCGATGATCTGTGCCTGGGTCATCAGGGTATGCTCTTCGATTCCCTTGGAGACACTGACGATTCTCTGTCCCTTCGCCACCAGCGGGCTGATGCGGTGTGCCGTGCTTCTGGTGTAGGAGCTTGCGACTGCCATAACTAACAGATCCTTACCCTCGATCGCAGATTTATCATCCGTAGTAAAGATCATATCCTCAGGGAGCTTTACTCCCGGCAGCATCTTGTGCTCATGCTTCTCCTGAAGCATCTGAATCTCTGCGGGAACTGCAGACCATACCGTCACTTCATGTCCGTTCTTATGTAATACCACTGACAGGCCGATGCCCCAGCTTCCGCCACCCAATATACATACTTTTGCCATAGCTTATTTATCCTCCCCGGATATTTCCGTCTGCTCTTCTGCAGCCTTTTTCTTGAACAGATAGGTCTTCCTCTCGTTCCCGTGGATCAGGCGGACAATATTCTGTCTGTGCTTCCAATATGCCATAACCGTAAGAAATGCAGTAATTGCATACATTTCATACAGCTGTGACTGTGGCATGGCGCCGAACAGTCCCATCTGTCCGCAGACTACCATCTGGATCATAAATCCGGCATATACCAGCAGTGATCCCAGCGACACATAATGTGTGGTCAGAAATGCGCCGAAAAACAGTACCACCCCCATCACGATAAAATAGGGGTGGAAAGACAGGATCAGTCCTGCAGTGGCAGCAATACCCTTTCCGCCCTTAAATCCCATATAAAACGGAAAATTGTGTCCGATGATGGCTCCTGCGCCGGTATACAGGCACAGCAGATAAATATTCTCCGGATGTCCGGTACTGAATAAGGCTCTGGTGATGCATACGGCGATGATACATTTTAAACAGTCTCCCGCAAACACGATCAGTCCCGCCTTCGTTCCCAGTACTCTTAAGGCATTGGTAGTACCGGCATTGCCGCTTCCATACTTCCGGATATCGATTCCCTTTGTCTTGCCATAAAAATATGCAGTCTGAAACAGTCCAAACACATAGCCAATGAGTAAACAGATAACACGTTCCATTATTGATCTTTTTCCTTTCGTTCTCTGATGATAAACCTGAGGGGCGTCCCCTTGAAACCAAAGGTCTCCCGGATCTGATTCTCAATATATCTGGTATAGGAGAAATGCATCAGCTCCTTATCATTTACGAAAATAACAAAAGTAGGGGGTTTTACCGCTACCTGGGTAATGTAGTACAGACGAAGTCTCTTACCCTTATCGGAAGGGGGCTGCTGCATGGCTACAGCCTCTGCCATAATCTCATTCAGTACGCCGGTTGCCACACGCATGGCATGGTTCTCGCTGACGATATCGATGGTCTCGAACAGCTTGGGCAGTCTCTGACCCGTCTTCGCAGAGACGAACAGAAGCTCCGCATACGGCATGAAGGACAAAGTATTGCGCACCTTTTCCGTAAATTTGTAAATAGTCTTGTCGTCTTTTTCGATAGCATCCCACTTATTCACAACGATGATCGTAGCCTTGCCTCTCTCATGGGCAATTCCCGCGATCTTCGCATCCTGCTCCGTAACGTCCCGGGCCGGCATGAAAGCGGCTCTGCGGGGCTGTCCCAAGTGCCACTTTCCCATGCTGGAGGGTCTGGCTC
>OGYK01001650.1_pt1 | contig 15840 bp, 13 predicted proteins | sample 1576501 | NCBI WGS metagenome assembly OGYK01 (sample SAMEA3541530, study PRJEB24748) | human gut metagenome | biome: human gut; feature: human-associated habitat; material: faeces | place: China | collected 2012
ATAACCTGCCGGGCATATTCCCCTATGATTTCATTAACACTTTCATTATTATGCAGTTCCTTTTGGAATTCACGCAATAAGCGTTCCTTACCAAGAATTTCCCATACCGGCATCATCCGGTGAATAATCTTCCGCATTAATTCACGGTCATACTTTTTCAAGGCTAATTCCATCTCAGCAAGTTCCTTTCTGGACTCATCAATAACGAGTGACAGCATATATCCATTGTCGTCTATGTCTTTCAATAAGCAGGAGAAATCAAAGTCTCCGGCATTTGAGACTCTTGTATGGGATATGATAGTCGATAAAAAAGATAACAATCCATGAATATTGAACGGCTTATGAATATAACCTGCAAATCCTTCCTTTTCATATATTCCTGTATTACCATCACTACGCGCAGTCATGACAGCTACAGGAATGCTTCTTGAGTTGCCAATATCCGAATTACGAAGCAGTTTCAAAAGACCAAACCCATCAGTTTCAGGCATCTGAACATCCGTTAGTACTATATCATAATCCGATTTCTCCAGAGCAGCAACAACGTCCTGAATATTTATACATGTAGTGCAGGTTATACCATTACGGCCAAGCATATCTTCCGCTATTTTCAACTGTATCGGGTCATCATCCACAACAAGTACCTTTTTAGGAAGCATAAATATCTGATTATTATCCTGTTTATCTTCCTCTGCAGGTTCATCCGTTTCAGGTAAGGGAAATTCAAGTCTGAATACGCTTCCTTTACCAAGCTCACTTTCCACATCCATTGTTCCGTCCAAAACCTTTACCAAACCTTTTGTCAGAAATAATCCAAGGCCAAACCCCTCTGAGTTGATATTTTGTGCAGCACGTTCAAATGGAGCAAAGATTCTTTTCAGCGTTTCTTCATCCATCCCGATTCCAGTATCCCTGATTTCAATTTTCAGTTTCCCATCAGAATATCTTGAATGGAAATTAACGGTTCCCGATGGAGTAAACTTTATGGCATTTGTCAGTAAATTAGCCAGAACCTGTTCCAACTTGTCCGCATCCCCTTTCACTGTTAAACTACAATTCTCATGTACCGCGTACAAAATCAAAGCCTTAGAAATAGCCTTACGGGAAAACTCATCAGAAATACGTTTAAGAAAACGATTCAAATCGAATGGTATATCATTACGCAAGTCACCGACTTCATTAATCCGATAAGCATCCATCAAATCATTGACCAAATGAAGAATATGATGACAGGAATGACGTATATCCTCCAGATATGATTCACGTTTCTTCTTTTCACGGGTCTGTGATGCCAAATCAGCACAATTATGAATGTTTCCAAGAGGGCCACGTATATCATGTGAAACAGTCAGGATAATGCGCTTACGCATCTCCAGCAATTCTTTATTTTCACTAATAACCTGGTTCAACCTGGATTTAATCCTTTCTTCCTTACGCAAATCAGAACGTATGATAAGAAAAGAAATCAACAGCAGAATAATTGCAAATGTTATAATTATGGCAAACATGAAGAAAGATAAATCCTGTGCTTCTGCTATTTTCTGATCTTTTTGAGCAAATACCGCCTGTGCCTGATTATCAAGGCTACTGATCAGCTGCGACAACTCACGGTTCAAAGTACGGTTCCTGGAACGAAGACTGTCTGCATAAGTTTCCATTTCTACAGTATGTATCCGTTGCAAGGCAATCAGACTGTCACTGAAAGCATGTAGTTCTTGAGCAGAAGGCAGAACCTGTACACTTTTCTTGCCGCCAAAGAATCCAGCTATACCACTTTTCTTTTGTGTAACAATCCTTACACGGGTCGCTCTTCTGGCTACTTCAGGCAAGTGATTCACCAAGAGACTATCCGTCTTTCTCTGTACCGTAACAGTTTCCATAATATGTAGTAGATGATTTTCCTTTTCTTCAAGCAAATTACAAAGAGTGTCAATTTGTTCCGTATGCACAAAATCACCCACATATTGCTTCATTACCTGTAGCAGGCTGTCAACACTCAATCGCCGGTTTCTATATTTCCGGAAATCTGTCTCATTCCATGTAATGACAGATTCTCCATGTGTTGCCAGTTCTGTAATACGCCGGTGGACTGTATTAATATCCTTACGGATTTTACGTATTTCCGTGGTCTCTGCTTCTATTTCATGCATCCGTTTCCGTTCATGCAACAAAATGGCGGTCATACTACTGATAACCGCCACTAATAACAAATACCCCAAAAGGATTTTATTCTGTAATGACACTCTTAACATTTAGTTTGTTATTCAAACAATTATTTCCTGCAATACTATCTGTAAGACAATCTTTTCTTATACTCCAAATACCACTTCAATCTCCATCACTTTCCCATGTTCCCTACGCACTTTAGACATCCGTGCCGGAATTCCATGCTGGAAACAAGATTGAATGAACTCCATACCGATAAATATACCAGTATCAGAACTTCCAATTGTTCCCTTGTCTTTATTATGAAAAGTAACACTTCCTCTCATGGCTTCATTTCTTCTTTTCCGATATTGTTCTTCCTTTTGGAACATCACGTTCACCTCTCCTCTGATTATCTGTACCTGCTGACCTCCTGTTTGAAGAAACTTCAGATAATGTTCCAGCAAATCCTCCGGACATCCACTTTGGGACAATATTCCTTTTATGGTATGTATATGTATCAAATCTTCCATCTTTGCTTATTTAGAAATGAATATCTTCTTGTCTTTAATGATAAGCGTATCTTTACCGCCATTTTTTATCAGACTTACATTGTCCAAGTCAATGCGGCTATTAGATATGGTGAAATCCTGATGAATCGTGTCGTTATGCAAGAAATGAATATCCTGTTTATACAAGTTCGGAATAGAAAAGAATAACGCTATAATTCCACCAATACTACATATCATCAATAATGTGAAGACAATAAACCAACGTTGATACTTTCTATTATCTACAACCTTTACCTCAATAGGGGCTGATTCCTCATTGATTGTTACCTTTTTTTGATTGTATATCACACGACATCTTAAATTAGGGAATTCATGTAAGCCTAACAAATCTGGTATCTGTTGCAGGAATTGCAGATACTGCTTGGTTTCCATCAACACTTCCAACTCCATGGTTACACGAATGACACTACGTTTCATTATCTTGGGTTTTCCTGACGCACCTGTAGGCTTGGCAACATTGACGGAACGGATATCCGATGTACCTGTATCCATGCTCATGGCAAGTTCCACTCCGATGTTTCCCAACGAAGGGGTGTCTGCCGGATGAGTTCCATAAAGGGAAGAACTTTCCGTTCCCTCATATTCCGCTATCAGATCGGCTATTTCACGCACCTCAGTAACGGTTACATTCTTTGCCTCTGCATTCACAAAGCTTTCCACTTGGACCTTCACCTTGTCGGTCAAAAAGGCTTTTATCTTGTCTTCACTCTTTTTATGGATTAAATATTTTGGGTATTGCTTAATAATGCTTGAAGCAACATTCTCTGTATAACAAGTCATATAATTATAATTGTTATAGATACTTACATAATAAGTAAGAGTTAATTTAAATTTTTCCATATTCTATCTTCTTTATTAATAATAAACTTGTTATCTAAATCAAAAGGGAACTCGATAATATTTTTATATATTATATCATTGGGTACTGTATACAACATATCTGATGCAATTATAATATTTCCATTCTTAACATAAAATGTAATACGAAATAAAAAGAAGGCATTATAGTCCTCTATATGATTAGAAAGATAACGTATATTAGATTCTTTATAATCCTTATCTAACCCCCCCCCTTTTTTATAAAAAAAAATCGTATATCCTTCTTTATACTTTTGTATTGTATCATATTTCAATTTATCTTTTAGATATAACGAAATTGCATCAAATCGTTTCTGTGAAGAATGATTGTCATAGTTGTATAATATTGCATATTCATTTTTTTGTAGATTCCATACCTCAGTAATATTATCTATGGAGTAAACCTTAATTTCGTTAGTATCTTTAGCACAACTGCAAACAATGCATGCTATAATTATTAATACACAATTGATACGCCTTTTCATTTTTTAAAATTTACCATTCTTTATATGTAGTTTATACGTCATTTTTGTCAAGAAAGGTTTATATCCTCTTACATGTTGCAAAATAAACCAAGCGCGGAACCCTGCTATAACACCAAAACCACACTGAATATCAGCAGGATTTAGCCCAAAATTATCGTATATTTCAATACGCAAAACAGCATCATAGGTATTAGCGGATATTAATTTATAATCGTCAATATAAATTAAATATGCAGAAATACCATCAACAGCAATAGTCATTCCTGAAAATACATCATTAATAATATTCTTAATAGCTCCAGATCGCCAAGAAAATTTGGGGCTAGTTGAATTTATTATCTTTCTCAACATTTTTATATTATTAATATTTCCATTGGCAATTCTAAGTTGTTCATTTAAATTTTCCAAAACACCACTTTTTTCATAAATAAATTGTTTTAATGTTGGATGGGCAGCTAAAGCATCATTCATGTACTTGCTTGAAAAAGTAGTACCTTTACTTTCCCTAAAATTATTTATTAGATTTTGTACATTTTCCTTTCCCCCAAGTAAGGTAAAGACACTGGTTAACATAGAAAGTTCATTAAACAATAATTCATCAGAAGCATTTATTTGCAGTCTATTTAGTACATTTATTCTAATTGCCTCTTTGTTGGTAATATCTCCATATTTTAAGTCTTCTGGAATTTCCCCATTTTCATTCTTTCCAGGCCAATTTTTAGACATTGCAAATAATCTAGGTAGTTTCCAATGATCTATTTTTGTTCTAACGCAAACAGTTTTTGTATGTTTCTTTAAATACGGCATAACAATAATTTCTTTGTCATACCATTCCGGCAAAATATATAAATTCAAGTTTTCACCTTTGTTAGAAAGGTTTATTTCCTTCCCATCGACATTAACTATCCATCTTATATTTTTTTTATCATTTTCAGTTACTGCACTTAATGGAATATTGTATTTCGTTACATGATAATTTATGGTTTGACAAACTATTGCAGATGAAATCCCTTCAACGGCTCTTATCAATAGTACAGGAGATTCATCAATTTCTTTTTGATTATTAATAACATTAATATTTTGCATCACATCCGATACTTTCCAAACCTTCTCTCTGGGTTCCAGATTATTCCTCTTGATAATACCTGGTGACAGATATACGGTCATTAACATCGGAGAACATCCAGTATTCATACTTTCCTCTATCTTCAAGCAAAAGCAATCCCAGAACTGAAAAATATCAGCAATCTCCACTTCATTATATACAAAATGGATTTCTCCATTATGCATGACTCCTTCATTCAGCCAGTCATAAAAGAACTGCTCGTCACCACTACATTCAAACATAAGTGTAATCAGGTCTCCTTCAACAGGCAAGTATTCTCGATTACCTATCTTTTCACAAGCCTCAATATGAAGTTGTATGATTCGCCTTAAATTAGGATCATCACAATGTTGTATATGACACCGATAACTATAATAAAGTATCGGTATCTCTCTGCCTCTAATTTTCAATATTGCTTGGTATATCATAATGATAAATTTTCAAATGAATGACTATGGTAACAGATCACGACTAATCCAATAGAAAGTCTGCCCATTGGATTGGAATGATTTACCGGCAGCTTCGTCCAACAGTTTCTTCTTTTCCTTAAAATATTCAATCAGTTTGTCCAATTCTACATCGGTAATCATCTCCTTTTTCTTCAAGTCCTTAATCCGATATACCTCAAAAAACGGATAGTCCACCGGGCATGAAGTAAATCTTCGTAAAGATTCAGAGATAGGCATTCTCAAGAAAGCCTTTCTTTTAATTTTACAATACTTATCTGTATTTCTCTCAGAAAGGAAATGCCGTACTAGCTTTCTTCTGACACGACGAGTTGAAGCGTACTCAGGAACATTCAGGCTGTCTCTCTTTATACTAATAGCTGTTTCATCGTTATTATCTGTTATATAGTCTTCCGGACAATCACAGATATTAACCTTAGCCTGTTTCTTTTTTCTTACAACTTCAACTTTATAATCAATCACTAACTTAGCTGGTTCTTCTATATATTTCCTGAGTCGTTTAAATTCATCTTCATTCACCAGCAAATAATAATCCAATGTAGAAGACAGACTGTCAGGTAATACAACAGGAGATAATGGAAGCGCCCATCCAGGTTCTATAGAAGGACATGCTGACATTATGGACTGTTTATCAGTTTTCTTTATATGATGATAAGCTACAAATGTTGAATCAAGTTTATACCGATTTGTACCGACCTCCGCAAAAGCTCTTTCCAATTGGTTGTACAATATGGTATTATCAAGTTTCACTTGCAACAACATGGAATCTACAGCCTGAGTCAGACTTTCCATTTCCAAAGATTCATTCTTCTGTGGAAATACCAGCCATCCCTGAGTCATACTTCTATCTGGAAAGTCCAGACAATAAGTATTATGATTTACTTCCATATATTCATTGCCATTCCGTATCAAATCCGGATAAACCATCAGTTCTCTTTTCTTCTGGCTGATCCGTGGAGCATAACAATCAATCATATTTCCAAGTTGAAGTACAAAGTTGTTAAAATTATCAGGCTCGCCCCCGTACAGTTGGAATCCCAACAAACGGCAATTGTTTTTTACCATCCGATTCACCAAGGCAGAGTCTGCGAACTCAGTATTATAGCCTTTATCACCAATTACGACCAATACATTCGTTTCATCTTTATGATGATTGAACATATCTACACCTATTCTTACTCCAGACCAGCTTCCAAATCTGCCATATACAGGCTTCAACTTTTCCGAATTTTTAGCTCTGGCAGAGAGGAAATCAAGCATCTCCATATAATCAGGGGTCAATTTACAGATAGGATCGTTCAAGCTGCCTTCTTCATTAAAAGTCAATACCGCTCCAAACCTGAATGTAAAACTTTCATCGTTTACCAGAACTGACTGCAAACTTTGAACTGCATTTACCAAAGCCGGGAAACGTTCAATGGTAATATCTTTCCCTTCCACTACAAATACTATATTGATATGTTGTAAATCTTGTTCGATTTTGTTCTTAAAAGTATCATAATAGATTGGATTTCCATTTACATTCAAGACATAACTGTCTCCCTTGTCAATAACCGGCATAGGAAGATGAGTCCGAAAGCATAGTGTTGTATCACTTTCTCTATAAGAAAGTACCGGACTATATTTTATAGCTGGATTAAGTACAGACAAATTCCGGCTTTTGATTCTTTCAGAGGCACATAAGTTTATCGTATCTCCTTCTTCTTTATCAATCGTGGTGAAAACGTCCTTAGGCAATGACGCTACATCTATGTGCAACTGCTGTCCGGAAGATGTCAACAATCTGTTATCAATCCATCCAATAGTTTTTAGATCAATGCTGTCTGCATCAATCACGGGGCTACAACCGACAAGTATATGTGTTCCATCTACCGCTTTCTTATAAGGATACACAAGACTATACATTGGAATTTTACCAATCTCTTTGGTCAAGTCTGTGTTTCCGTATAGCTTTATGGAATCATTTGCAAAATATTTTTCGGCATTTACAAACATTGTAGTATCATTTGGCAACAGAACCATCTTGTTTTTAAATCCTGTCATGACATCCGTAATACCATTCCTTGTCAGCAAAAGTTCATTCTTGTTAATCCAACCGACATATTTCGCCTTTTTCCACTCCTTTAATCTGCCATTCTTCAAAATAGACGGATCATATTTTATCAGCTTCAACCAGTCACCTTTCTCTTTTATGACCAGAAACGCATCCATATACTCCACATTATCCATCTCATTCTTTCCACTTGGACTCATGTATGAAGAGGAAGATTCCTGAGCAAATACAATCCACGGATTACCCTTGAATACTGCAAAATCACGTGATGCTTTTAATCCTTCTATACAATAATTGTTCACGTACTCACGAGGTACTTTCTTTACCCTCGTAAAACGATTTACCGGACCACATGCTGCCATCAAACCGATAAAACAACTGCACAGACATCCTGCATGGAACAGACTTGACAATCTATTTCTTTTCATAACTTACCTTTTTTGTTCTGAAAATCGTTCGTGCTGGGTTACCATCAGCTGCATAACACATTCATTATTTAGATCATCACCCATATCTACAAATACATCATCAATAAGTGTCTTTTTACGGGCAATTATTTTCAGACCTTGACAATAAGAATAGAAATCATTCTTTTTGTTATTGTTTATAGTGACAGCCACATCAGGATTACCGCACAAATATTTTTTCAATATATAGTTATAATGAGTGTTGAATGGCTTTCCATCCACGATAGCCTGCAAATGCTCACGAATATCATTCCCTATAACCACTAATATGTCTGTTGAATCATTTTCGGTATATTGAGGAATGACTTCAATCGTATGTCTTACCGGGTATTGGGTATTCTCAGTCATCAGCTGCACCTCATATTTGCCTGGCTCAGAATAAGAATATAATGGATTCTGCTCCCTTGAGTCTACAATACCAGACTCACCAAACTGCCATCTCCATTCCTTAGATGCACCATACCCTCTGAATGTAACAATCTCACCTTGCATAGCAGTTGACGGAGCTTCAATTTTCACCAGCTGCTCACTTCCATAATCATTCTTTTTTCTTCTTACAGTTACAATCTTGCTTTCTTCCAGCGCATCATCTATTCTGAGGCGTATCTGATAACGTCCCGGCTCCATAAAAATATATTCCCCGCTTTGCTTGTTTGACTTGTCTCCGTTGCCGAACTCCCAAAGCCATTTTTTTGCATTACGTGTACTGTCTGAATAGTGAACAGGTTCGCCGACTTCTACCTCTATCGGATTTAATGTCATCCTGATTGTCCTGCTTGAGAACAACAATCGTATTAATAGAGCCAGTACTATACAAAGCAGCACAGCTCCTATAACAAGCATAAATTTACGCGTATAAATCTTTCCCATAATATTTATTTTTTTGTACCGGAACGCAGATCTTCGAGTTTCTTCTGCAATCCAATTTCACATTCCTCCAAATTTGCCTTGAACGTAATGATATTCTGCTGAATACTCCACAATTGCTTTTTATCCGACAACCACATGTCGTAAAAATCAGCAATGTGCATAAACAACTTATACCTCTTATCCCAGTTGTTTTTTTCGTATGTGTTTTTCAGATTGTTTATCAGATAACGAATATCATCTTCTTCATATTGAGCATATACGCCCGGTTCAAACTTCTCTATCTTACGAAACAAGGAATCAACAGAAACTTGATGATCTGCCTGTTCTTGTTGATAGTCCTTTATACGGTTCATTTTTACTTTTACAAACTCTTTCTGCTCAAACATACTGAAGTCTGAATTCCACATGAATATACTAATGCAACATATTACAGTTGTTATGATAAAGAACAGGAATACATAGGCATGTCCCATAAAGACTTCCCGTTTATTCAGGTTATTTCTATTATTGTCCATAATCCTCTATTTTTATTTGTTATTACCAGAGCCTACATTAAGATTCCTACGAGTCTTCCAATTATCCTTGATACATTGCATCAAATCATTTTTTACCATTTCCTCCTGGATTTTCAGTAACCGGATAGAATCCTTAACTCCTAAGAACAGATTGATATTTCCAAGCAGTTGTCTGTACAATTTACAGTCCCTTTCTTCCATATCCTGTATGTTTTTAAGGATATTCATTTTTTTTGTACTGATTACTCCCTGAAGTAATACATCATTAATCTGTGGAGAAGTGTTCATCAGTTTCATATATTGATAAACAGAATCCACACTATTTGAAAGGGCTATTTCACGGGTATATACCCGGTCATACTCCTGAGTTTTCGTTGTTATTCTTTTAACCTCAACGCCTGATGTCTTTAAGAAACAGGCAAAAATTAAAACGGCAAATATGACGCAAGCCATTAAATAAGCGGCAAACTTCAAATATGCTTTTCTTACTTCTGAATTATTCCTAGGTTTCATACTTTTATTTTTTATTTACAGGTAACTACTTATTCCTAAAAAAGTCCCTTGCTCAGAAGAGCAACCAAGCTTGAAGCGAGAGTCTTCCTGCTGGATTATGTAACGTGTATTTATTATTTTGTCGGCTGGCAAAAAAAGCTCAACCAAAGATTGCAATATCTGATAATCTTTGGCTCCTGGAGAGAAACCTTGCATTCTGGATGCAGAGATAGGACCGATTTCAAGTTCCATTTCATAAGTCCCGTCATCAAAACTATTGCCAATTACCATATTGTCTCCCAAAACACACTCACCCAATTTCGGAACAATGTCCGGATCAACTTCCGTAATGCATTTCCCACCCTTTTTCAGGGATACAGGTACTTCCATCAGTATGCTCATACATTTACCTATATTCTCCGTACTTACTGTTATCTGTTCCAGATAGGTCAGCATGTGTATCAGCATTACAGCTAAATGGACGGGAAGCAAATCAAGGACTGGCCATTGCCGGGAGAATATATTTATAAAATCCCGATGAACATTCATTTCATCAATACGCCGTTCCTTGTTTTGAAAAGCAACCAGCATATAATCCAAGGAAATCTCGAAAGGTTTGAAAAATCTTCTTGCGAAGAACTCTTCATCACGATGGATACGAATCTCCTCCAGGACCTGCTCTTTTGAAATTTTTCCTGTCTGATAAAGGTTACGATGAAATATAGACTCAGGTAACATGTCATAAAGACTGCGCCTGTTTACATACAGATAAAGATAATCGGTCAAGTCATAGTGTGAATATTCTGAATGTATATCATGAATATCCTTTGAATAACCGCGTCTTATATCCCCACGCCTTAAAATGAGCGTCCGTTCTGCATCATAACCCTGTTCTTTCAATCCACTGGCAACAACTTCAGCCTTGAAATCAGTATCAGGTTGATTGAATGCATGCACACTCTCATCAAAATTCACTATGTTATCTATTTCCTTTACCATACAAAAAACTGTTTAAGTACAGACTAATCCAGAATATTCCAGCGTGTTTCTGTGGTTTCCTTAGATTGACGTGAACGCTCAGCCACAACAATGTTTTCCTTATGTTTACCGATATACTCAAGACGGCTCAACGTAGTCCACAAATCATTAAAGAGGTAAAGAAAGCGCTCTGTCGTTACCATCAGTAAACGAATATCATGGTGGTCATAACGCATTCCACAATTTTCACGGAGCACGCCTTCGTAAGCACCGGGCTTGACGCCATTCCATTCATAAAAATACTTCAACAAATCTTCTTTCTCTTCTTTACCCATAAAGCCCAGACAGATATATAAACGGTGCGCAAGTGTCGAAAATACATTTAAGAAACGTATAGGTGAATAATACTGTCCTTCATTACGGAATGAAAAGTATATATCAGATATATATAACATAACATGACGGCATAACATTCCTATATTTGCTGCTAATTCAGTCTGTTTCTCTGCGTTCTCTACTTTTGCCAGAATATCAATAGAAGCTTTTTCTATCGAATCTATAAGTTGACCGAATTTCGCATAATAACCTTTCAGGTCCGGATGACTGGACATACTGGAGCATGGAGGTATAAAATTTCCATCCACTTCACAACGGTTTCCATTCCTACGCAATCGGCCGATTACAAGATAATATCTTCCCAGTTCCCCTCCATCAACCTGTCCTGCCGGCAATACATTCAGGCGATATTTAGGCAATGCGTCCGGTTGTCTGGGTACACTTTCTGTTTCATCCGGAGTACCGGAAGGCTGTCTTTCAAACGGGTCTGCCATCAATATCACATCCCATTTCTGTTCTCTATCATCAGTATCTTCAACAGAAATGTGGAAGCTGGCTGTCAGTTCTTCATTTTCATCAGCATCATAATCTATAAGATAGCCCCCAGCAGTAATAGCATGACAACGTTTCAACCTGACTTCGAGAGTACCTGTAACAAGCTCTGTAATGCTGAAATCACCGGAAACAGGTTCTCCTTTTCTGAAAGGTAAAAAGCCATAGTTTGTTCTGTTGAGATGATACGACTGATATTCACACAACTGATTGATGAAATGATCTTCCAGTTGCATCAAATGATTTTTCCTTACAAGCAATCCGTCTGTCCAATTTACCAGAGGATATGATTTCCTTTTATTCTGTTTCGTTGCCATAATCCACAATATTAATATTCTCTATATTTTACCAATTCGTTTGCTACACGCTTGGCAATAATTACATCATGTCTTTTCAGCTTATTTTCTGCAAGTGTTACTTCCGGATCTATATAGAATCTCCTTCTGAAGAAAGACGGTTTAGTATAAAATACCCATTCGTAATAAGTTCCACCTTCATTACGATATTCAATTGGAGCTGACGGAGACTTCAGATTACAGTCATTTATCATACGCTGAAACCACTGTCCGAATATGACATCCTCCGAGGCTTTTCCGGTAATTCGTTCAGCAACCGGATCATTTACACTTTTAAAAACCTCCACATCAATCACAATACTCTTATCACGATTGATATACAAAGTATCCGAATCATACTCCTCTGAATACTTCCAGACTTTATAGATTTCCAAAGGAATCGCAAAATAGCAGTCAACAGTCTGTGCATATAATAAAGGAAATGAAAAAGGAAGCAGGCAGGTGGATGCCCATATTCCATATTGCAGTTCATTGCAAAGATTGAAAACCAATGAAAAAAGACCGGCTCCGAACAACATAACCGATACTGTAATCAGAAATTGGATTCCAAATGAAGGTTGCTCATTGCTGGAGGATGAAAATACTTTTCTCAATACCATCCTGTTGTAATATCCAGCGATCCAATAAACTACAACCAATAAAATATACATATATGGCATAAAGTTATAGTTCATGAAACCCGCCAGTCCCGGTAACGCTAGTACAATACCACTCAGAAGCAAATATACAATAAGCCTCTTATTATTAAGCAGTTTGTTTTTCCTGGCAATAAAATATGCCACAACTCCAAATATTATGGTAAGGAGAGGCATGAGCAAATACGATGATACAAAATGTAGTGCAACTGGATTCATATAAAATCTGTTTATGCGTTATTATATTCAATAAATATCCTATAGTTAAAAGTATCCGGAGAGCAGGCTGCCAATTTGGTAAGCAGATTGTCTTTCATCCGTTTTTCCTGTAATGGTTCATCCAATCTTGTTCCCAGAATCAGATGAATATCCTTTGTACGTATCAACCCCTCATGGGGCATCGGACTGATTGCCACTCCATTACGAATATCAGTACGTAATAATAGTTCTCCCAGTTCTTTCTTGCAGAAACTGGCTATATCATTCTGAGTAAGAACACGTCCGTGAGAAAGAAAACCATATTTGTAATGTTCTATTTGTTCCCTGTTTTTAGGAGAGTGCTTGCCTCCATAAGTCGTACTGACAAGTGCCAATGTTTTTGGATTCACATAGGTATTGGTATTAGGGGACAACTCGACTCCGGCTTGTATCTGGTTGCCAATCTCGCAATTCGTAGTCCAGTATTTCACCGTTATCTGTCCGTTACCATTCATACGGTCTATCATTAAATAATAAGGTGTTTCCCTTGTTTCATTCATTTGCTCTGTTATCTGCTTCATTTGCTCCATCAATTGCTCCATCTGACCAACCAACGCTTGTAGTTTTGCACTGGAAACGGCAGAAAAAGCATGTGATTCGTCATCAAGCAAGTCAAGCAGATATACAAGAAGTTCCTTTGCCGAACGGGAGTCAAAACGTTCACAGCCACCCTTTCTCAAAGAATAAGTTCCACAATCCTCCATACTGCTTTCCTGTTGAAACATCAGCTCGTAATAGTTTTTGCCATTAGAGTCCTTCACGCTATGTACTGCCAATAAAGACTCGCTTTTTCCTGTACGCAATGGAATTACCCTAAATGTATCTTCTATATTCGTATTTTGTTCATGGAGTAACTTGTTTTCTACAGGTACTACATTTACTCCGACATGCAGGTCTTCTAATATATCTGGTGTGAAATGTGCTGGAAAACTCACCTTTACCCATATCAGCCTGTCTTTCATTTTATCCACGACAGACTCCTTGAAATAATCTGTGAGCTCTTCAGGAAATGAGACCTTATCCTTATCATCTATAACAAGCTGCTGAGAAATGGTAAGATAATGCTTGTTGTATATATCCATCACTTCCTTATCTATCATAACCATTATATCATAGTTCTGGAAAAAACTATAAGCAGAGTGTCTGGATGGTATCATTTTCTGATAAATGCCTTTCTGCATATCAATCCTTTTTCCATCCATATACCATTCTGTACAAGGTAGCAGGAACAGATATTCATAGTTGTCCGTTAAATTCGGAAAGTCAAGATAAAATGACAGATTTTCCAGTCCGTTGATGGATTCATCAACAGTCAACCCAATCCACACGGAGTCTGACGGCATTTTAACCTCGCTACGGGCTACCATTGTTTTCTCCAAAGTATGACTGACTTCATAAAGCAGGTCATCAGATATTATATACTTGACTTCAACCTTGCGCAACATCGTATCACAGGCCGGATAAAATGAAAGCGTGCCTGTGGAAAGTTTTCTGTTCAACGCATCACTTTCATAATACATACCAGATTCACGTGTTATCATGTATTCAGGATCAATAGGGGAAGCATGTACAATACCATGCGCAGGGAATGGTGATGCCAGCATACCTGGTGTAAGTATGTGGGCTGTCTTTTCCAACAGTCTGGTTTCAATTGCTGTAAAATCCTCTCCGAGTGTGTAAACCTCATTCGCCAGAGCCTCCAACATAAGTTTGACCACCGGATCGAAATTTTCCACCTTCTTTATACCCCAAAATGCTGCTGCATACTTCAGCATCCGGTTCCTGATTTGCTCTTTATTGTATTTTTCTTCACTCATACTGTTATCGTGTTGAAATAGGTCCTAAGTAAATCACATAATAAAATGTCCTTCTTTCTCCTGTACGAACCAGATTCCCAGATACATAAACCTGCACTCTCTTCTTTATACTTGATGTTTCATACATACTGTCCTGCAACATTGTGTCGTCTATAATTACACGTACGCTGACATTGGTAAGTCTCTTTTCATATGTGGTAACAGCTGTAGTGATATATTCGGAGAACTGTCCTTCCCAACGTGTATGTGACACAATACTTTCGAAGTCAAGATAAAAAATCTTACAGCCAAACTTCTTGTCAAAGGTATGCTCACCCGGAGCTGTACTAATCAACAGTTCAATAAACTGATCAATGGACTCTATTTCCGAACAGGACTCCAGGCGGCTATTCTCGACATCTTCGCTCAACAATGCTCCAAAGTCTAAAGGTAATTTGCAGAATTTTGTTTCCATATTTACTAACGCCATTGATTTTCAAACTTATCATTGATAAACTCCAACAATCGTGCAGCAAATCTTATAAGCATATATTGCTTATGATTGACATTATCAACCTTTCGTTGGAACTGAATGCAATTACCATCCGTAAAGTGAGCTACAAATGCAGCCTGCTGATTGGGCTGGTCTTTCTGATATACTCGTATCTCCCCATTCATATATGTTTGGGTGAAAGTTCCCCATCTTAACAGGGTATCACCAGGCATTCCCTGTAACATACACATAACGATACCACCGTATGCTTCCCCTTCCGGAAAACCGATACGATTAGTATCACGCTTAAATTGCAGGTTGAAGTCTTCAATATCATATATTTCTTCACCCACGCACAATTTCATTATGTAATGGTCATCATTTCCCATTACATTCTTCTTTTTGAA
>OGYK01001686.1_pt1 | contig 15629 bp, 15 predicted proteins | sample 1576501 | NCBI WGS metagenome assembly OGYK01 (sample SAMEA3541530, study PRJEB24748) | human gut metagenome | biome: human gut; feature: human-associated habitat; material: faeces | place: China | collected 2012
GGGGATCTAAAGGGGGCCATTCTCTCACGTGAGAGAATGGCCCCCTTTGTCCGCACCCTGCGGGTACGCAGGGAATAGGAAAACGGCCCTTGCGCCGCATTGCAAAATGCGTATTGACAAAATATGACGTTATCCATATAATGTCATAAGTTGAAAAAAGGGAGGACGTCTGCTATGCTGCTGAAAAAACGCAACAAATGTCATTTCGTTTCCCTTTTTGTTTTTCATATTTAGAATATGGACCATCTGTCGATTCCCCGACAGGTGGTCTTTTTTTAGGAGGAGAGAGCGATGATCGAAAATTGGAAGGACGTTCAGATCGTGCCGGAGTTCTGCGATCAGGGCGTGGACTGCTACCGTTTGGAGGGAGGGCACTTCCTCAACGAGTATTACATTGTCTCGGAGGCCGAGACGCGAAAGCTGATGAACCATCCGGAGGTGGTGGGCTACGAGGTGTACGCCTCGCTCGTGACGGCGACCTCGCAGATGATGTACTACCTGAAGGAGAAAAAGAAGATCACGTCGGCGAATATCCTCTCGATCCTGCGGGGAGCCTTGAACTACCCGCTGGAGGAGAGCTGCTACAAAGAGCACATCCGCGTCCACGACATCAGCTTTATGTCGAGCGAGCGCGTTTTTGAAAACGGCGAGATGACGGGCCTTGAGATCAAATACTGCAAGCTTGCCACCGTGCCGAACAGCACGCTGCTGATCGGCGACATCATCGCCTCCGGCGAGACGCTTGTGAACTGCCTGCGCTATGTGATCGACTATTACCGCAAGCAGGGGACCAAGCTGCGCAATATCGTCCTCTTCACGATCGGCGGCACGCAGGGCGTTGAGATCCTGGAAAAGCTGACGCAGGAGATCCGTGTGTACTGGCCGGGCTTTGAGGGATTTGTCACGGTGTATTACGAGGGCATTTTCAGCTGCTATGAAGAGGGAAACAAGGGCGTTTCCGGCATCAACCGCGCGCTGATCGACTTCTACTGGAAAGGCGGCATCATTGCCCCTGCCTTCCGTCGCGAGACGCTCTCGATGCAGAATCCCCTTTTTGAAAAGTGCACGATCTACGACGGCGGCGCCCGCCGCTACGAGATCCACGAGCATATTGAAGAGGTGCTCGAATTCTGGAACGGCATCTTAGAGCGCGCCGACAGCATCGACAAGCAAGCGCTGCTCGAGGAAAAGCTCGGGCATTTGCTGCCGATCTCCTACGAGGACTGGCTGAAGGACTGTCACTATGAAAAACTGGACAAAAAGACGACGCGCTGGCTCTATCAGCAGGAGCGCGGCTTTGTGGAGGGCATGCGCGATGTCTCGCTGAAGGAGATCGCGCGCCAGCGAATCGACGAGTTCACCACGACCCTGAGAAAGTATATCCTTTAAAAAACTTATAGATCAGAGAGGACAGAACGCATGAAGAATGAAAAGACGGTAGTGGATATTGACTACGCAGAGGCGATCGTGCCGAAAAGCGCCCGACGCGGCATCGTGACCATGTTTATGATCATGCTGGGCTTCACCTTTTTCTCCGCGAGCATGTGGGTGGGCCAGCAGTTGGCGGACGGCCTGGATTTTCAGGGCTTCGTCGTGTCGATGATCGTCGGAGGCGTGATCTTGAGCCTGTACACGGGACTTTTGGGCTACGTGGGCGCGGAGACGGGCATGAGCCTCGACCTTCTGGCCCGCAAGGCCTTTGGCGTCAAGGGTTCGTATCTGCCCTCGGCCATGATCTCGTTCACGCAGATCGGCTGGTTCGGCGTGGGCATCGCCATGTTTGCCATCCCGGTCGCGAATGAGCTGCTGGGCGGCAGCAAGACGGCGGAGTGGGCGCTGGTGATCGTTGCCGGTATCTGCATGACGGCCTCGGCCTACTTTGGCATCAAGTCGCTCACGATCGTCAGCTATATCGCCGTCCCGATGGTGGCGGTGCTGGGTACGGTCGCGATGATCCTCGCCGTCATGCGCGGCGACGGCACGATCGTCGATCAGTTTGCCAAGTCCAGCGGTACGCTGACGGTGATCGGCGGTGCGGGACTGGTCGTTGGCTCGTTCGTCTCCGGCGGCACGGCGACGCCGAACTTCTCCCGCTTTGCCAAAAGCGGCAAGGTGGGCGCCATCACAACGGTGATCGCGTTCTTCATCGGCAACTCTCTGATGTTCTTCTTCGGCGGTGTCTCGTCGGTCTATGTGGGCGGCAACGACATCTTCGAGGTGATGATCAACCTTGGGCTGTTCTATCTCGCCATCCTGGTCCTGGGCCTGAACATCTGGACGACGAACGACAACGCGCTCTATTCCGCGGGCCTCGGCCTTGCCAACATCTTCGGCCAGAAAAAGAAGCCCATGGTGCTTGTCTCCGGCATCATCGGCACGGTGCTTGCCGTCTGGCTGTACTGGAACTTCTGCGGCTGGCTGAACATCCTGAACTGCACGCTGCCGCCGGTGGGTATCATTCTGGTGCTGGGCTATTTCCTGAACAAGGAAAAGTATCAGGACGTGGAGGTCAGCGAGACGGTCAACTGGTTCGCGGTGATCGGCGTGGTACTCGGCGCGGTGGTAGCAAATCTGGTGCACTGGGGCATCGCCTCGATCAATGGCATGGTGGTCGCCGCGGTGTGCTACCTGATCGGCCGCGCGGTGGAGAAGAAGTAAAAGGGTGTAACTTCCACCAAGAAAATTGCAGAACAAAAGCCCATCAGCTCGTGAACTGATGGGCTTTTTCCTTTGCATGAAGTGCAGAAGATCACTTCGTGCTCGCCGCGTAGAGCATGATCGCCGTCAGCGCGATATAGACCGCGCAGGCCGCGGCGATCACAGCGCAGAGTGCGATGCAGGCGACGCGAAGCGTTCTCTTTTGCCGGAGCTTTCGCGCCGATAGCACGACGCCCGCGATGGACAGAAAAAACAGCAGTATCGCGACCCAAAGCTGCATACGACCGCTCCTTTCTTCACTCCGCCGCAGGGCGGAAGACGTCGATCATGTCGGTGCACCACTTGAGCTCGCGGGTGAAGCGGCGGCGCAGCGCGTCGGGCGGCTCCTTGCCCTTGCCGATATCGAAAAAGCCGCGGCCGCTGTGTACGGCGAGGTACAATGCCCCATCAGAATGCAGGCTGACGGAAAAATCGCCGAAGGCGCTATTGGTGAGCGCAAGAATGCGCTCCATGCGGCTGGGATTCAAAAAGCGCAGCGCCCAGTCGGCATCATCGCAGCTCAGGTTGAAGTGCTTGTTGAAGTCCTCGTAGTCCGTCTTGATGGTTTTTGCGCGGAAGAGCTTGTCGAGCTTGCCGCGCGGCCAGAACGTGAGGTCCGCGGGGTACGTTTTGCCAAGCTCGCAGGCCATCCACTGACCTTTGTAGACCACGCGCTCGGCGGACTCCATCATGTCGTTGTTCTCATTGAGGTATTCGGTCACGTCCGTCAGCGTGACGGTGCAGAGCTCGGACGTAAGGCCGCGGTAGGTGAAGTCGATGCGGCCGCTGGCGCTGTCGTAGACGTATGACGGCAGCGGAATGTTTGAACCCTTGATATCCACAAGGTTTTGCTTTCCGATGGGCTGCACGTCTTCAAAATTCGCGTTCATGATCTCCGGCACGAGGGATTCAAAGACCGCTTTTCCGGCGGCCTTTTGGTGCTTGTTCAGAACGCCCTGCCCCAGCAGCGCGACGACGATGCCGATGACCGTCAGCGGCGTGACCGAGGTGAAAATACCGATCGCCGTCGCGGCGCAGCCAATCACCGTGAGGAGCTTGCCGCGGCCACCGCCGCGCTTGCCGTTTTGCAGCTCGCGCGCGAGCTGTTCGTCTGTCATTGTTTGATTTTTTTCCATCGTATCATCCTTTCTCAGTCCCGCGCCGCAAAAAGAGCGGTGTTTTTCAGCAGAAGATCCAGCGTTTCCTCCATTGCGTGCAGCGACGCGCAATAGCTGCGGCGCAGGGCGTCAAGGTCGCGCAGGTCTACATTACTGGCAACGGCGGCAAAGCCATAGTCTGTTTCCACCGCCAGCGAGAGCACCCGGCCTTCCCAGCGGAAGCCCAAAAGCTGTCCTTCGACGCGCTGCCTGAACTCGTTCATCAGCTCCATAAACTGCGGGGCAAGAAGGGAGAGGGCATCCTGCTCCGGCTCTGCTGTGACGCAGAAGCATCGGTCAAACAGCGCATCGCCCGTCGCTGCGCCGCGCGGACTGTCCTCCGTCCTTGCGTTGACGAGGACGGGGGAGGGGACGGGCGTCTGCGTTTCGCAGCGCAGCACGAGGCCTTTGAAGACCATCTCGTGGCAGGTCTCATAGCCTTCGTGACCGCACCCTCGCTCATACACATGGTCCAGCCGCACATTGGCGGCGGAAAAATGCACGCCGCGATAATCGCCCTCATGGAAATTCTCAACCGTACATTCCTCCCACTGACCGTCCAGCAGGTGGAACGTCCGGAGAAACGGCTCGTCAACGCACATTTCCGGTGTGTGCATATCCGGGCCGAAGGCCTTTTCCCATTCCGCACGGAAAAAGTCTCCAAACTGCTCCTGTATCAGGGCCTGGAGCTTCTTTTGCGCGCTGCCGCCCAAAAAGACCGCGCAGCAGACGCCGCCGAAGAACAGCACCCCCGTCAGGATGGCCTTGAGCGCGGTGTCCTGCACGGCAAAGTACGAGACCGTGCCGCTCAACGCGCCAAAAAGGCCCACCAGGATCCAGATGCGCGACATTTTCTGATAGTGCCCGAGCTTTTTCGAAAGCTCGGCGTCGCTGAGTTTTCCTCTTCCTGTCATTTCACATCCATCCTTTATCATGGCGTTTTCAAATATCCCAGTTGTCCATCCAGTTTTCGCCCCAGTCGTCAGCGGGATCATACGGCGCTTCGGGGATCCAGCCCGCGGGATAGACGAGACCGTCTTCGTCGTGGTAGGCAAGGCCGTCGTCGCCGATGGTATAATCGTTGCCCAGAAGGTAACGGTTCACACCGTCGTAGTACCAGATATAGAAGGTGGAGTATTCGTCTTCGTAAAACTCCGCGTTTTCCATGTCCGTGTAGGTGTAGAAGTCGGCGTTGCGGTAGAAGACACCGTCAAAGTGCTGATCGTCCCCGTAGCGGCCAAAGCGTTCGGCGGAGAGGGTGAAGCTATTGCCGTCGTCGCTGGGGCAGAGGTAGGCGCGCGTTCCGTTGTCGTAGAGGTAGAGGCCCATGCCCTCGCCCTCGTCGTTCATCGTGCCGCTCATGGAATAGTCCGGTGAGCAGGCGATGTACTGCATGAGGGACGAGTCGATGACGATGGTCTCGCCCAGAGCGTTCTGCCACATGCCGTCCCAGTTGCTTTTATCCCACTCGACGATCTCCGCCTCGTCGTCGCGGAGGAAGGTGTGGCGGTGGATGGTGAGCCCGCTGCCCTTGCCGTTCTGGTTCGGCAGCAGCACGCCGTCGTCGCGCAGGAGAAAATTGTAGAGAAAGCCGTTGAAAAAGATCATCGGCCGGCCGCTCGCCTCGGACAATTCAAATTCTCCGCGCCCGCCGAGACCCCAGCCGGTGCGGTAGGCATAGAAGCCCTCCTCACTGTCAAAGTACAGCCTCGAGGTGCCGTCGATGCTCCACATCCCGTCGAGAAATTCCATGTCCATGACGGTCTCATAGCCGCTTTGCGGATCATCAGAGCTGCTGTCGCCGCAGGCGGTCAGGCTCAGCAGGAGCAGCAGCGCGAGCACGAGCGGCAGAAGATACGTTCGGTGCGTCATGCTGTTCACCGCCTTTTTAGTAGCAAATGCTGAAAAACAGCGTGTTGTAGGGGTCGACAAGGTCAATGTCCATGATGCTCGCCTCGGGCGCGATGCTATCGAGCTGCATCCGCCTGGCGCAGTCCTTATAGTTGTCGAGCTGTGGCATGGCGGCGAAGACCAGCCCGTCGTAATCGTCGGGCAGGTAGACCATGTAGCTCTTGGTCAGCACCATTGCCCAATCGCTGACGTTGTACTGCCAGTCGGTCGAGTAGGCGAATTCGATGAGGTATTCGTTGCCGTTATAATTGACGGTATGAACATAGTAGTTGTCGCCGCGCTGGCTGTTGCCGTAGGCGGTGGCGGCGGTGAACCACATGCCGGTGTAGTAGTCGTAGAGCTCGCTGTCGGTGTTGGTGATGTACTGCTCGGTGAAGTACGGGATGGAGCTCTCGGGAATGTAGCAGGTGGCGTCGAACTGAATCTCGCGGATGCCGTCGTGCGACTGGTCGCTGTGCTTGATGACCTCCCAGTAGCAGTCGTTTCTCTCATAGCCGTCGCCAAGGCCAGAGTAGCAGGCAACACCGTTTTCCAGAAGATAAGTGCCCGTGTTGACCGCAGCGTTGATCTGTAAGCCGTTGTCAGAGAAATAGGGCGTGTCGGTCAGGTCGGTCTGCACGCCGTTTTCGTGGAAGTAGGAGTGATCCGGCTCGAAGACATAGCGCTCGTCGGCATCCCAGAACCAGACCATCTGCGTCGTGCTCATGTCGGCGTGCTGGAACGTCACGACGACGTCGCTCTCGCCATCGCCGGTGATGTCGTCGAACGAAATGTCAAAGCCCGTGCCGTCGTCGTTCGCGTCCTCGACCGTCACGGGGAAGGACACGCTGTCGAAGAGCTCCTGCTCTGGCTCGTCGCGGTAGAAGGCTGCGCTCTCAGGCCCCACGGTGACGAGCACCTTGACGCTGCCCTCGCCCTCGTGTGTGATGGTGCCCTCGGCGGCGACCACGCCGCTCGCGCGCCAGTCGTCGCCCGTGACGTCATCGCTGCTGTCGCCGCAGGCGGTCAGGCTCAGGCAGAGCAGAACCGCAAGCAGCACCGCAAGGAAATGATGGAAAGTTTTCATCTTCTTTTCTCCCTTCTTCACGTTTCAAAACGGCTTACTCAAGACGCTCGTAGTAGTCGTTCTCGCCGCCCCACACGATGGAATCGGTGTCAAAAAGCGTGAATTCATAGGTGACGTCCTGATACGTCGTGGAAACGGCATAGTACACGTCGTCTACATCGGTCGGGGCCGAGATAAAGCCGCCGTCGACCTCGGTCGTCTCCGCGCCGGGCGCGCGCTCGTAGAGACCCCAGAGACCGCCGCTGCTGTCGATGTAGATGTAGCTGTCGGCGTCGAGATCACCGTCCAGATACCAGATGCCCGCAAGGTAAGAGAGATCGACCGAACTGTCGCTGCTGTTGTAGTCTTCGGCCTGCGCGTCGAACTCGTCGAGGCTCATTTCATAGGTGAACGAGCCGAGCGAATAGATGTTCACGCTGCTGCCGTCGGCGGAGAACTGATAGGCGACGCCGTCGTGCTCGTTGTAGGCGTAGATGCAGTCATAGTCCGCGTCGTACTGCAAATAGCCGCTGGCGGCGAGGTCGTCGTTGCTGCCGATGCGCCAGCGCGAACCGTTGGTGTCGATGATGAGATAGTCGAAGTCCGTGCCGCTGTCGGGCAGATAGTAACCTTCGAAAGCGCTGTAATCATAGCTGTCGTAGCTTTCCTTGACAAAGCCGTCGATCGTCGACGGCACAGTGGAGTCGTTGCCGTAGTCCGCGGAGTCGCCGGAGTTGTCGCTGCCGCAGGCGGCGAGGGCGAGGCAAAGGATCAGTGTCAGAGTACAAAGGGCAAAGTGTTTACAAGCGTTTTTCATGTTGTTCTCCTCTCAATTTTCAAAAATCGGAGCGCTCAGTGCGCCCGTTCCGCCATGGACAGAATTTCGTCATGGCTCAGCTCCACGTTGTCGAAGCGGACAAAGATGCCGTTCGTCATGGCGCTGTTCCACACCGCGGGATCGGCAAGCGGGCGGAAGCGGAGCTTGTCGAGATGCGGCTTCATATCGAGCAGCAGGCGGCTGCCGGAGATGAAGTCCACCCGGAGAATGTAGTCCGGGAGCGGTGTGACGGCTGAGATGTATTTTCGGTACAAAGGCATTCCTCCCCTCCGGAAAATAAAAGATCCACCGTACAGCCATTGTACGGTGGATCGGAAAAAGTTGGTATTAACCAAAGGTTAGATAATTTCTTGGGAATATCAATGCAAAATAGGCGTGCTGCGTCCTTGCTGTGCCTTAGCTCTTCGGCGCGGCGAGCTCGGCGAGCCGCTTGCGTTTGGTGCGCACGTCGCCCGTGATGAGGAGCTTGGAGTAGATCTGGTTGATGTACTGCTTCACGCTTCCCTCGGACAAAAAGAGCTGCTCGGCGATCTCGCGGTTGCTCAGGCGCTTGGCGACGAGCGCGGCGATGGCGCTTTCGCGCTCGGTGAGGCCCACGAGGGCGGCGGGACGGGAGCCTTCCGCACGCTTTTCGCCGCAGCGGCGCACAAAGTCCTCGCCAAGCGGTGTGACCGTCCGGATAAACGCGGCAAATTTCGCACCCGCGCCGCGCGTGAGCGCCGTCTTGAGATAGCGGTAATTTTCGACAAACGGCAGATAGAGCGCGTCCGGCTCCGCTGCGGCGAGGGCAGAGATCAAAAGTTCGTCTGCCGTCTCGCGCTTGCCGAGCATTTCGTAGGCCGCGGCGGTCTGAAGGCGGATGTGCAGCGCGACGAGCGCATAGTGCATCGCCTCGCACATACCGAGCAGCGCTTCGCTGTGGCCAATGACCTTGGCATATTCGCCCTGGGCGAGGTAGACCTGATTTTCGATAAGCTCCATCATCGGCTTTCCGGGCGCGAGGAAGTGGATGGAGGCGAGTTGATGCTCGCGGAAGACCGCGGGAATTTTTTCGGGCAGTCCCAGCAGCGCATAGTAATAGGCGCAGGAGCTTTGCAGAATGTTGAGCCATGCAACGTTGTGTTGCTGCAGCAGCGCCTCGCGCCGCTGCTCAAAGGACTCGCGCGGCGTGAAAGAAGTGCAGAGCGAGAGCCGCCAGGCGAGAAAGTCGCAGCACAAGGCCATGTTTTCCTGCCCGTTGCCGTCAATCTGCGCATAGGCGCGCTCGAGCATGATCTGCGCGTCGGCAAAGCAGGCGCGCATGAAGTCGGCCTCCGCGCGCATGATGGTCTCAGCGCCCTGCCCGTGGCCGTTTGTGATCTTATAGTAGTGCGGCATGCACTCGTCCATCTCGGTGAGCTCGCTCTGGAGTTCGCCGGACGCGCGGTAAAACATCATCAGCACCGACGGCGAGCCGAACGTCCAGCCCCCGCTTTTCTGGATGCTGATGGCGGGGCGCGACATCTGCGCACTCGCGCTGCGGTGCAGGCGGCTCATCGCGGAGATGTCGTTGTACATCAAAAAGCTCATGATGAGGTCGCACTCGCCGAGAAGGTCGCCGCGCTCACTCTCCGGCCAGTCGGGGTGTTCGGTGATCGCGGCGAGCAGCAGCTCCTTGAGCTCGAGCATCTTTGGGATCTGCCGCCAGGTGAACATGCTGCGCATCAGAACGAGGAGCGAAAGCGGGTGCTCCTTGAGCGTTTCGACCGGGCAGTGGGCGATGAAGTCGAGCACCTGCTGCGCGCCAAGCGACGTGAGCAGGATGCCCGCGTCGCGCTGGATGACGCGCAGCGCCGCGTCGTAGTTTTTGGCAAGACAGTAGAATTTGAGCGCATGCAGATATTGCCCATGCGTTTTGTACCACTCGCCATATCTATTATGGTAAACTGCCTGCCGCCGCGGATCCATCGTGTGGAACGTGCGCTCGGCGCAGTCCTTCATCATGTGGTGGAAGCGGAACGTCACGCCGTCCGGCAGGCGCTTGACAAAGGCGTTCTGCTCGGTCAACGTCTGTAAGATCGCAGCGGTGTTTTTGCTGCCGGTGACGGTTTCGGCCATCTCGACGGTGAATTCGTCCGCAAGACCCATGACGGCCAAAAATTCGCGCCGCTTTGACGGCAGCGGGTCGATCATCGCGGCGGAGAACATCGCGTAGATATCCGAGCTGCGGCTCGGCAGCTCGCCGCGCTCGTGCAGCGTGCGGAGATTTAAGTAAATGGCCGAGAACCACCCCTCGCTCGAATAGAGCAGCGATTCGATCTGCGCGTCCGAGAGCTCCGTGCCGCAGCGGTGGGCGTAGATCGAGAGCTCCGTGTGGTTGAGGCGCAGCTGCTCGGCGCCCACGGTGTAGAGCCTGCCGCCAAGGCGCAGGATCTCCTCCGCGGGCAGGAAGCGGTCGCGGCTTGCGACGATCAGGTGAGCGTTTTCGGGCAGGCGGTTCGTCAGCGTGCAGAGAAAGGCGGGCACGCGGTTGTCGGTCAAGAGGTGAAAGTCGTCGATGAAAATATAGCAGGGCCGCTTGCCCGCGAGCGCGTGGCAGAGATCGTCCGTCAGGAGGCTTCCGCCCGCGGCGTCGTCGGGGCAGGGGTAGGCGCGCAGAAAGTCGAACCCCGCGTGGGAAAAGGCCTCCTGCACGCTCTTCCAGAAGATGGCCAGATTGTCCGAATACACGCTGATACGCACAACGGCGGCTTCGTCGAGCTTGGCGCGCTCTAAAAGATACCAGTTCACCGCCGTCGTCTTGCCGTAGCCCATCGGCGCGACCACGGTGGTGAGCGCGCAGCGCGAGATCGGGCGCAGGCACTCCTGCAGGCGCTCGGATATGTAGACGGTGTTCAAATTCCAGCTTCGCTTCGGCATGGCGTACCTCCAAGACAGTTTTGACCGGGGGCTTTTCTTTCAAGATATCATACGCCGCGTTTTTTGGCAACTATGAGAAAAAAGCGGCTGAATGAATGCGGCATCTGATAAAAAAGTGCCCTGAACGGTTCGTTCAGGGCACTTTTATTGAAATAAGCTCTTATTTTCCGACGCAGAAGCGCTCGAAGATGCGCGCGACCATGTCCTCGCGCGCGGTGCGGCCCGTGAGCTCGCCGAGGGCGTTTTCCGCCTGCTCTACTTCCGTGAGTACAACGTCGGGCGTCATGCCGCTTTGGAGCGCGTCCTTTGCCGCACGGACGCCATCAAGCGCGCGGCGGATGGCGTCGGCCTGACGAGCGTTTGTCACGAGGGACGTATCGCCTTTCGGCGCGGGGTAAAGCGTGCGGATCGCCGCTTCCAGCGCGTCGAAGCCCTCGTGCGTCACGCTTGAGAGCGAAATAATCGCCTCCGGCGCGCGCCAGTCCTCATCGGGGGCAACGCCCGTCCCACGGCCAAGGTCGGATTTTGTCAGCAGCAGCAGCCACGGCTTGCCGCTTTTCGCGGCAAGTTCCAGCGGAGCAAGCATTTCTGCTGCCCGCGCCTCGGATGCCGGCAGTCCCGTGCTGCCGTCCAACAGCACGAGGATCAGATCAGCGTCCTCGACCGCTTTTTTCGATCGCTCGACGCCGAGCTGTTCGACGAGATCGTCCGTCTCGTGTAGGCCCGCCGTGTCGATGAGGCGCAGCAGCACGCCGCCGACCGTCGCCTTTTCCTCCACCGTGTCGCGCGTCGTGCCCGCGATGTCTGTGACGATGGCACGGTCAAAGCCGACGAGCGCGTTCAAAAGTGAGCTCTTGCCTGCGTTCGGCGCGCCGATGATGGCGGTCGCGACGCCGTTTTTGAGCACTTTCCCGCGTGCGAACGTGCCGAGAAGATCAGAAAGCGTCTCTTCACAGCATAAAAGCGTGCGCTCGGTCTCCTCGCGCGAGAGGTCTTCAATGTCCTCGTCGGGGTAGTCGACGACGGCGTAGAAACGGCTCGAAACGTCGAGCAGCTTGTCATAAACACTTTCGATCGGGCGGCGAAGCGCGCCGGAGAGCTGGGCCGCGGCATTGCGCGCGCTCTCCGCCGTCTCGGCGTCGATGAGGTCGATGACTGCCTCAGCCTCGGTGAGGTCGAGCTTTCCGTTCAGGAACGCCCGCTGCGTGAATTCACCGGGCCGCGCCTGCCGTGCGCCCGCGGCAAATGCCGCTTGCAGCACCTCGCTCAGTACGACCGGCGAGCCATGGCAGTGGAGCTCGGCACTCTCCTCGCCCGTGTAGCTGTGGGCGGCGGAAAAACAGACCGCCATGCCGCGGTCGAGCAGCGTGCCGTCCGCCGAGCGGATGTCGCCATAGGTCATGCGACGGTACGGAAGCGCTTCGACCGCCATGCCGCTTACGGGCGTGAACAGCGCGGCGAGCACGCGCCGCGTCTCCTCTCCGCTCAGGCGCACGATGCCGATGGCCGACGGGCTTTGCGCCGTGGCGATGGCTGCAATGGTTTCCATGACCGTTTCCTCGCTTTTTCCTTGATTTTGCCCAAAGTATACCACAAAGACGAAAAAATGAAAAGGGGCGCGGCTGCGCCCCCCTCACTGATTTGAAAATTACATCAAGTCAAAAGAAAATAAAGCTGGCTGAGCAGCACGACACTCTCGCATACGCAGATGATCTTAAAATTGCGCGTGCTCATGCTGCCCTTTTTATACTCATCAAGGCTGAAATATATCGTAAGTGCGGCCGCTATCATCGTTATGACATAAATGTACGTCGTTTGTCCCTCCTCAAAATCAAGATCTGATTTCCTCAAAGCCGAGCTTCGCCAAAACCTTGGCGACCCTGCGCGCAAAATCCTGATTGGCGCCCAGACTGATGTTCATAAGGCCCTCGCCGCCTCCAGTGCCGATGATCGTCGCCTGCTGGACTTCTCCGGAGTCGATGATCTGCACTGTGCTGACGGCCATGCTGCCGTTTCTCATATAGTACCGCTCCAGAATGAGCAGCAGCACTTTGACGCCGTTCACCTCCGACATCTGCTCCAGAGACAGCTCGGCAACATCGCCCTTGAAATCATCGAGAATGCTTTTGGATACCTCCGCCAAGTCGGTCTCCGACCCGCGCTTCATTTTGATGATCGCAGAACTCATGCTGTTTCCTCGCTTTCTCATTTTATCTCTCGTTTGGTTTTCGCCGCCCGCGTCCGCGATGCGCTCAACAGCGCCGCAGCCTGCCGGCGCAAAAAAGAGACCATCACAAACAGAACGACCGATCTTTTCACTGCTTAGCTTTCGTTTCCTCCACCGTCCACGGCAGGAAGATCGGCTCAATCTCGATCACAAAGTGCGGCTCCTGAATATCGTCGCCAGGGTGGGACTGCGCGAGGCGGACCTCGACGTCATTGGCATCCTTGACCGTCGCGGCGGCAAAGCCCGCTTCTGCGCCGAAGACGAGGTACTGCGGCCCGATGTACGGCATCCGGCCGGCTTCATCCAGTTCGAGCGGCATCGTTTCAAACGGCTTCGCGATGTCGACGCCGAGCGTTTGGAGATACGCCGTCACGGCAGGATAGGCCTTCGCGGCCTCTTTTACATAGTTGCGGCAATAGGCGCAGCCGCACAGGTCAGACTGCTTAAGCTCGCGATAAAATTGTTTCGTTCGCTCGATATCCATCGGTGCCCCGCCTTTCGATAGTTTGTTTTCTTATTATACCATACGGAGATTTTGAACCGCAAGCGCAAAAAAGCAGCGCCGAAAGGCGCTGCTTTTTTGATGCGGGGGGGGGATGGACTTACAGTGGGAGGGATTCAGGAACACGAGCACTTTTAAGCCGAACGTCCCGATGCTGATGAGCGCGGTGTTGGCGGCGAGGGTCTGGTATTTGTTCATGCGTTGGCCGCCTTCGCGCGGCGGGGATCGTCACGCACAATCATAAAGATGAAAACCGCAAGCAGATTCGTAAAAGGCCCAAAATCGGCCAGAGGGATTCGCTGACCTGATTGCCGATGCCGACGGCGAGAAGCAGCAGCATGAAGCCTTTGACAAAGCGCGGGCTGTCGGAGATGAAGCGCTCGTCCTCGCTGGCAACGTCGGTCGCAAGGGCAGCAGACGGGGTGGTGCCGCCGGCGGTCACCGGAGCGGGACGCAGATCGTGCTTTTCGATGAGACGCTTGGCCGTCGGGCCGCCCATCAGCGAACCGGCCACGAGACCGAACGTTGCCGCCGCGATGGAAACGACGCTGCCGCCGACCACGCCCGCGGCTTCAAGGTCGGGGCCGAACGCCGCCGCCGTGCCAGGGCCGCCGACCAGAGCGATGGAGCCGCAGCCGATACCGAGCAGCGGATCGCGCCCGAAGAGCGCCATCACGCCGCCGCCAAGGAAGTTTTGCAGCGGGATCATCACAATGGAGATGGCAAGGCACAGGATGACAGCTTTGCCGCCCTTGAGCAGCGCGGGGATACTGACCGTGAAGCCGACGGTGGTGAAGAACATGATCATAAAAACGGTTTGCAGCGTCGCGTCGAAGTTGATGGACGCGATGCCCATGGAATAGAGAATGCAGTTGAGGATGGAAAAGCACAGTCCGCCGACCAGCGGGGCGGGGATGCAGTAGCGGCTCAGCAGCGAGACCTTGTCGGTGATGACGCCGCCCAGCCAGAACAGGAAAGCGCCCAGAGCAACAGCGTGGTACATGTTGAGTTCGATCGTCAGCATAATGATTCCTCCTTTTATGTGTCCGGTTCGGCGCGCGGCAGCCACATACCACTCTGCCGAGTACCCTTTCAATCAGCAGTCTAATCCGGAATCGCGAAAAGGAGTTGTTAAATTCAGTCAAATGAGATAATTTCCACATTTCAACCGATAAAAATGTTATGAAAATGGATAATTTGACCGTGCAAAATACATAAATATCAATAAAAAGTTTAGAAAACGCTCTAAATGTGTGAAAGAGGAAAATAAAACCAAACGGGAAATTGATGCACTGTACCGGCATGAAACGCATCTGCTTTTATACGAATGAGGGTCACGGCAACAAAAAAGGAAATAAGGGGCACGGCTGCACAGCCGTTGGAATCGGCTCGGGCGGAATTGACCGCCGTTTTCGAGATTCGATAGAATTTGCACGTGCCGTTTTCGAATCTTTATACAGTCCGCCATGAAATCGCGCTTGCAGAACCGCGGGGAACGCTGTAGAATAATAGACAATATCGGTCAATTATTGACAAGGAGTATTCATTATGCAGCAAAATGCAAAATTCATCCGTAAACTCCCCATCCCGATGGACATTAAAAAAGAGTTCCCCGTCACGGAAGAGGTCGCCAAGGTGCGTGAGGCGCGCGTGGAAGAGATGCGCGCGATCCTCGACGGGCGTGACAGCCGCCTGATGCTCATCATCGGCCCCTGCTCTGCCGACCGCGAGGACAGCGTGATGGACTATGTCTGCCGCCTCGTCCCCCTGCAGGAAAAGGTCAAGGATAAGATCCTGATCGTCCCGCGCATCTACACGAACAAGCCGCGCACCAACGGCTCGGGCTACAAGGGCATGCTCCACCAGCCCGACCCGAGCAAAAAGCCCGACATGCTCGAGGGCATCATCGCCATCCGCCGCCTCCACACCCGCGCGGTGCAGGAGACCGGCTTTGCCTGCGCCGACGAGATGCTCTATCCCGAAAACTACCGCTATCTCTCCGACATTCTGGGCTATGTCGCTGTCGGCGCGCGCTCGGTCGAGAATCAGCAGCACCGCCTCGTCGCGAGCGGTATTGATGTGCCCGTCGGCATGAAGAACCCCACGGGCGGCGACTTGAGCGTGATGATGAACTCCATCTATGCGGCGATGGGCGACCACACGTTCCTCTACCGCGGCTGGGAGGTCGAGACCGCGGGCAACCCCTATGCCCACGCCATCATGCGCGGCTATGTGAACGAAAAGGGCGACAGCCGCCCCAACTACCACTATGAAGACCTGGTGCAGCTGCACGAGCTGTACGCGGAAAAGGGCATCAAGAACCCCGCCTGCATCGTCGACTGCAACCACGCCAA
>OGYK01001688.1_pt1 | contig 15586 bp, 16 predicted proteins | sample 1576501 | NCBI WGS metagenome assembly OGYK01 (sample SAMEA3541530, study PRJEB24748) | human gut metagenome | biome: human gut; feature: human-associated habitat; material: faeces | place: China | collected 2012
TCGTAGTATGTATTAAACAGGTTCCTGATACAAAGGGTGGAGTAAAATTCAATCCAGATGGAACACTTGATAGAGCAGCAATGCTTGCTATCATGAACCCAGATGATAAAGCTGGTCTTGAAGCAGCACTTAGAATCAAAGATGAGACAGGAGCAAAAGTTACAGTTCTTACCATGGGACTTCCAAAGGCTGATGCAGTTCTTCGTGAAGCATTAGCAATGGGTGCTGATGAAGCAGTTCTTGTAACAGACCGCGTATTAGGTGGAGCTGATACATGGGCAACATCTACCACAATCGCTGGTGCACTTCGTAACTTAGACTATGACCTGATCATCACAGGACGTCAGGCTATCGATGGTGATACTGCACAGGTTGGTCCTCAGATCGCTGAGCATCTTGGACTTCCGGTTATCTCTTACGCAGCAGACATCAAAGTAGAGGGTGATTCTGTTGTTGTAAAACGTCAGTACGAAGACAGATATCATGAGTTAAAAGCAAAAATGCCTTGTCTGGTAACTGCTCTTTCTGAATTAAATGAGCCGCGTTACATGACACCGGGCGGAATCTTCGATGCATTTGACAAAGAAGTAACCGTTTGGGGCAGAGCAGACTTAAAGGATGTTGACGATTCTGATCTTGGTTTAAAGGGATCTCCTACTAAGATTGCAAAAGCATCTGATAAAGTTGCAAAGGGTGCTGGTGAGAAAGTAAACCTTGATCCGGCAGAATCCGTAGCATATTTGATCGGTAAATTCAAAGAGAAACACATTATCTAATAAAAAAAGGAAAAGTGGTGAATAACATGGCATTAGAAGAATATAAAGGAGTATTTGTCTTTGCACAGCAGGTAGATAACGTATTAGATGGCGTTGCATTTGAGTTACTTGGAAAAGGCAAAGACTTAGCAAAAGATTTAGGTACAGACGTAACTGCTGTATTAATTGGTTCTGGTGTAAAAGGATTAGCAGATCAGTTAGCTGAGTATGGTGCTGACAAAGTTATCGTAGTAGATGATCCTGAATTAAAAGACTACAGAACAGAGCCGTATGCTCATGCATTAGCATCTGTAATTAACGAGTTCAAACCTGAAATCATGTTAGTTGGTGCAACTGCTATCGGCCGTGACTTAGGACCTACTGTTTCTGCAAGAGTAAAAACAGGTCTGACAGCAGACTGTACATCTCTTGAGATCGGTGATTTCCCACTGGTTGCTGCACCTGGTAAAGAATCAGAGCAGAAACACAACCAGTTATTAATGACACGTCCTGCATTTGGTGGTAACACCATCGCAACAATTGCCTGCCCGGACAACCGTCCTCAGATGGCAACTGTACGTCCAGGTGTTATGCAGAAGATCGCTCCGATCAGCGGTGCAAAAGCAAACGTTGTAGAGTACAACCCGGGATTTACACCAAACAACAGATATGTTGAGATCTTAAACATCGTAAAAGCTGTTAAGAGCACAGCAAACATTATGGAAGCAAAGATCCTTGTTTCCGGTGGTCGTGGAGTTGGTTCCAAAGAGAACTTCAAACTTTTGGAAGATCTTGCAGAGGTACTTGGCGGTACTGTAAGCTGCTCCCGTGCAGTTGTAGAGAATGGCTGGTTACCAGTTGATTTACAGGTAGGTCAGACTGGTAAAACTGTTCGTCCTCAGATCTACTTTGCAATCGGTATTTCCGGAGCAATCCAGCACGTAGCTGGTATGGAAGAGTCTGACCTGATCATCGCAATCAACAAAGATGAAGATGCTCCAATCTTCGACGTAGCTGATTACGGTCTGGTTGGTGATCTGAATAAGATCGTTCCTGCTTTAACAACAGCATTAAAAGCTGAGTTAGGCAAATAATACATAGGTGAATAACCTGTAAGATAGAAAGCCCGTCTTTCGTGTGCGGCTTCTGTGAGGAAGCTGACAGGAAGGACGGGCTTTTTGCTGGGAGCTGGAGAAAATTTGAGGCTTCTTGTTTGGAGTTGGAGGAAATTTGAGACTCTTGGTCAGGAGTTGAGGGAAAATATACTTAGTTGTTTGTCAAAATCGTTATGGTACAGTTTTTCTGATCCTCAGATACGGAGTCGACCGTGATCATATACCCGGTATCAATGGTCAACTGTCCGTTGTTGTCATACCAGCCAAAGCCTGTGGCAGTGCCTCCGATCACGTCACCGTCCCGGTAAAAGCCATTTCCGTTATTGACCAGTCTTAAGATCCGCCTGCCGTTATTGGTGGAATCGTAGACAGGACTGTAGTTATCAGCGGTCAGATAGGGGGCACCGTATTCGTCGTTTGCAAGGGTGGCATCGACGTGATAAATACGAAGTCCGCCGGAAGAAAACAGACCGTCATAATTACCATTCGGGGTGATATAGTCAAGGATCATGTATTCTGAAAAATAACTGGAAGCATCAGTGCGCGGTATGATCAGACAGCTTCCTTAATTTTTCGCCATCTAAATCCGGCAGGGTGGAAGCCCACCAGGATGCCGTACAGCCATACCAGAAATCAGCATTGCCTCCGCTTGGAACAGAAAGGCAGAGAGCGTCGATATAGCCATCGCCGTCAGAATTATAATCGGTATAGTCGATCGTATCATTTAAACCGGAAAGAACCTCACGCACCAGCGTTTCGTATCCATCGTTCGTTTTTTCGTAGGATGCGATCGTACCTTTCGCTGTGTAATGAAATACATTTCCGGTCATATGCAGTGATCCGTATGAAGCACGGTCAAAATAACTAGTCAGGCTCTCACAGGGATAAAATTCAGTATTGTCTGTGCCAAACAGATAGAAGGAAATTTCTTCATCGGACAGGCGTCTGTCTGTATCATATTTCGCATCCGCAAAATCGACCACAACAACAAGTGCTCGGACATTGCCTGTCGTCGGCAGAATATCTGAGGCGAGAGCTGTAATCGGTGGCGGCGTCATTGGCGTGTGAAGCTGCCCGTATGCCGACCCCAAAAGCAGGGCACCAAGGCAGATAACCGGAACGGTGTTAAGTACATTTTTTTTCTGTATCATGGTAAAAACTCTTTTCTTATAAATATATGGTTGGCTTTGCACGCAAAAAGCAGAAAGTCAATGGCATTTATTGATAATTAAGGAAACATTAAAAATATAAAAAAGTGGTAGTGCAATTCTGAGGATGGCACAATTTTAGGATTAACGCAATCTAAGATTGCGGAAAATACGGCCAGATGTTATACTTAGTAACGTTGCAGAGATACAGGATGCCGGAAATTTATACTGATCCACAAATGGCTCGTCCTGTGTTTCGTATAAAATTACATAAAAACGAGAAAAGAGGAAGGGACTATGACCAAGAAAAAGTTCTCCACAAAGTTTCTTGTGGAAATGGCACTTTTAGTTGCCATCATTCTTATCATGGCTTTTACCCCACTCGGATACATTAAGACGGCAGGTATTGAGATTACACTGATCGTTGTTCCGGTGGCGGTAGGAGCTGTTACTTTAGGGCCTGCGGCTGGTGCAATTTTAGGAGGTGTATTTGGACTTGCCAGTTTTTTGCGCTGCTTCGGACTGAATGCATTTGGTGCGATGCTTCTTAGCATCAATCCGTTTCTGGCATTTTTGCTGTATGTACCGACCCGTATCCTGACGGGCTGGCTGACAGGACTGATTTATCAGGGAATCCGCAAAACAAAAATACCATCGAATGTATCAATCACAATCGCGAATCTGTGCTGTCCGCTTTTAAATACCACGTTTTTTATGAGCATGCTGGTATTTGGGTTTTACCAGACCGAGTACATCCAGTCGTTTGTTCAGATGCTTGGTGTCAGCAATCCATTTTTGTTTGTGATAGCATTTGTCGGAATCAACGGACTGGTTGAGGCGGTGGTATGTTTTATCGTCGGAACCGCAATTTCCGCGGCTTTGAAGAAAGCATTGAAATATAGTTAATTGGATGGAATATGGTAAAAATTGGATGAAAATAAAAACATGACATTACGAAGTAAATATGGATGCGGGATTGCGGAATGAGCATGCAAGTGTTATACTTAATAATGTTGTAAAATTACATATTACAAGAAAAGAGGAAGAGACTATGACTCAGAAAAAGTTTTCCACAAAGTATCTTGTGGAGATGGCACTTTTAGTTGCTATCATTCTCATCATGGCTTTTACCCCGATCGGATATATCAGAACAGCTGGTCTTGAGATCACGCTGATCGTCGTTCCGGTAGCGGTAGGAGCTGTTACGTTAGGACCGGCGGCAGGCGCAATCTTAGGCGGCGTGTTCGGTGTTACAAGTTTCATCCAGTGCTTCGGCATGAGCCCATTTGGTGCTGCACTGCTTGGAATCAACGGATTTTTAACATTTTTAGTATGCGTACCTACCCGTATTTTAATGGGATGGCTGACAGGTCTGATCTATAAAGGACTTCGTAAAACAAAGCTGCCGTCAGGTGTATCTGTTACGATCAGCAACCTTTGTTGTCCGCTGCTGAACACCACATTTTTTATGGGAATGTTAGTGATTGGATTTTACAATACGGAATACATCCAGTCATTTGTATCAGCTCTTGGTGCAAAAAATGCATTGCTGTTCATTTTAGCATTTGTAGGTGTCAACGGACTGGTTGAGGCAATTGTCTGCTTTGTTGTGGGAACGGCGATTTCAGCAGCTCTCAAAAAGGCATTGAAATATAATTAAATTGAATGAAATATAATATAATTGAGGAATCCTCTTATATGCAGGTTGTTGTCTGTATGTGAGGGGATTTTTTGCGGTAACATGGGAAATGGAGATCAAAATAAGAAAAAGTCTCAAAAGTGCAGATTGACATTTGCGTCTGGTGCATTGTAAGCTAAAATGGTTAGAAAATACTAACCAAAGTTAGATGGAAAATGAGCGAAGGTAAAGTAAAAAGAAAAATTATATTTCTGATTTTTGCAGCAGTCATGGTTGTGGCAGGTGGCTGTGGTACTGATGGGGGAGATACCGAGGCGAGCAGAGATCTCTTTGCAATGGACACATATATGACGGTAACTGCTTATGGCAGAGGAGCCACAGAGGCCGTGGATCAGGCGGCAGATGAGATCAGCCGGCTGGATCAATTGTTGTCTACGGGAAATGAGGACAGTGAGATATATAAAATCAATCAGAGCGGAGATGGAATACTCTCGGAGGAGACAGCATATCTGGTGGAACGCTCACTGGATCTGTATGAAGCTACAGATGGTGCATTTGATATTGCGATTTATCCGGTTATGAAAGCATGGGGATTTACAGATGACAATTTCAGGGTGCCGGACGCAGACGAACTTAAGGATCTGCTCACGCTGACAGATGCATCGGATATTTCTTATGATAAAGAGACATCGCAGATCGCTTTTAAAAAGGACGGAATGCAGATCGACTTTGGAGGAATCGCGAAAGGTTATACTTCTGCACGTATCATGGATATTTTTCGTGCCTGTGGGATCAAGAGCGGACTGGTCAATCTTGGTGGAAATGTGCAGGCACTTGGAACAAAGAAGGATGGAAGCAGCTGGCGCGTGGCAGTGCAGGACCCACAGGATACAGATCAGTATCTTGGGGTGCTTTCCATACAGGATAAGGCGGTGATCACTTCCGGCGGTTATGAGCGTTATTTTGAGCAGGACGGCAGGACATATCATCATATCATAGATCCCAAAACCGGTTATCCGGTGGAGAACGGGTTAATTTCCGTTTCCATTGTCACAGCAGATGGAACGCTTGCGGACGGACTTTCTACATCCGTTTTTATTATGGGGAAAGAAGCCGCAACGGAATATTGGAGAAATCACAGTGATGAATTTGACATGATTCTGATGACGGATGACAGGGAAATCTATGTCACAGAGGGAATCGCAGACAGTTTTGAGTCGGAAATGGATACGAAGATCATTGAAAAAAAAGTATAAACGAATGATTTGGTATGGAGACAAGTATGAAAAATATTTCAGGAATTGTACCCGTCATTCTGGCAGCGGTGGTGGGAATTGGTGCAGTGGTTTCCCTGAGTGATTATACAGCACCGGTTTATGGTTCAGAGTCAGAAGATGAACTGACAGAGACGGAAACTATTATCGAAAGTGCCTGTATGGAGTCGGTAGAAGAGACGGAAATTGAAAATACGGAAGCGGCTGCTGTTTTAGACGGTGCGTTTGATCTTGCAGACGGAACTTATGAAGGCAGTGCGAACGGATTTTCCGGTAAGATCAAAGTTTCAGTTGTGATAAAAAATCAGACGATCCGGTCGATCAATATTTTGAGTAATTCAGATGATGCAGCCTTTTTCAATCGTGCAAAAGAAGGTGTGACAGCGAGCATCCTTGCAAAGCAGAGTACGGATGTGGATACGGTTTCCGGTGCAACATACAGTTCAAGAGGAATCATAAATGCAGTAAAAGATGCGTTATCTTCCAGTGACGGGGAAGAACAAACGGTTGTGGCAAAGGGAGATTTTGCGTTGAATGATGGCTATTATGAAGGAACTGGAAATGGATTTGCCGGACCGGTCAAATTGTTTATCGAGATCAAAGACAAGTCGATCATTGGGATTTATATTGTAAAAACATCAGATGATGCGGGATTTTTTAACCGTGCAAAGGAGGGCGTGACGGCAAGTATTTTAGAAAAGCAGAGCACGGATGTAGATACAGTTTCTGGTGCAACATATAGTTCGAGGGGAATCATTGAGGCAGTATCAAATGCGATGGAGGCTGCAAAAAAAGCGAAAAAGGGGGAGACGGATACCGAAACAGAAGATGATACCGAAAAGCCGGACACATCAAAAGCGAGCTCCTATTATGGAGTCGTTGTCTGTAACCCGGATGAGAGCGGTGCTTTTACGGCGTACAACCTGCATGTAAAAGTGATGTTTCAGAATGGAAAAATCATTGCAGTTTCCGATGTGTACGGGGATGGAGATTCCCAGAATGATACTTATATTACAAAGGCGGTTTCCGGCAGTAGTAAGCATCCGGGGGTTGTAACACAGATCGTAAATAAAAACGGAATTGACGGGGTGGATACGGTCTCCGGTGCAACCTGTACATCAAAGGCAGTACTGCATGCCGTGGATGTGGTGGTAAAAGCTGCGGCAAAAGATGGAAACTACACGTTCTCTGGCAGCCAGAGCGGTGATGACGATACAAAGAACAGCGAAGACACGGAAAAAGACAGTGAGGATACGGAAAACAACAGCGAAAATACGGAAAAGAACAGCGAAAATACGGAAAATAACAGCGAGGATACGGAAAATAGAGGTGAAAATACTGAGAGTGGCGGAGATACTGAAAAAAATGATACGGAAAATACCGAGAATAGTGGCGAGACAACGCTGATCTATAAAAATGGTGATTATAAGGTCAGTGTTGTCTGCATTCCGGATGAGGATGAAGATTTTGATGAATATAAACTGACGCTCACGCTTGTGATCGAAAACGATCAGATCAAGGAGATCAAAGATATTTCCGGAGACGGAGGAAAGAGCAATTCATTCTATATAAAAGCCGCGTCAAAAGGTGTTGTCAGTCAGATATTACAAAAGAACAGTACAGAAGGGATCGATACGGTATCGTCTGCAACCTGTTCCTCAAAAGCAATCATTGAAGCCTGTCAAAAGGCATTGGAGCAGGCAAAAAATTAAGGGAGAATAGCAGATGAAAGATTTTTTGATCCGGTCATTTTGTCTGGCTGCAGTCATATTGATACTGGCAGGTTACAATCAGGTATTAAAGGACAGAAGCAAGGATGAAGAGATCACAAAGTTAGAGGCGCAGGTGACAAAACTGCAGCAGGAAAAAGAAAAACTGTCGATATAAAAGGAACTTATCCGGACGGCAGATGGGAAGGCGGGGCAAAAGGTTTTGGCGGAATGATCACCGTGCTTGTGACCGTGGAAAATGGAACAATCAGCGAAATTGAGATAACTTCCGCAGACGACGAGGATAAAGCCTATTTATCCATGGCGGAAGATATCATTCCAAAGATCATAGAGGCGCAGTCCGCAGATGTGGATACCGTAAGCGGTGCAACGTTCAGTTCTACCGGGATCAGGGATGCTGTCAGCGAGGCACTGAAACAGGCAGAACAGTAAGAGTGAAGAAAAATTTGGAAAGTACGAAGTTAAAAAATATAGTTGAAATAATTCAAAAAAATTGTATATCAAAGGAACGAAAGACAAATGGAGCTGTTTTCTGGAAGAAGCATAAAAAGCAGATTCCGGCATGGATCCTTGCGGGAATACAGTTATTGTTTTTTGTATTTTTTCCGTCAGCGTTCACGGCTGCATTTTCCGGTGTGAAATATATTGCCGGACAGATGGGAACGGGTGCACAGATTGAAATCACTTCATTTGTGCTGTCGCTTATCATACTCTGTGCATCTACCGTAGTGCTCGGCCGGTTTTTCTGTGGATTTGCCTGTGCATTTGGAAGTCTGTCGGACTGGGTGCGTGCAGCTTATGTCTGGGTCTGTAAAAAATTAAAAAAGAAACTGGTCACGCTTGGCATGGAACTTACGGCAGCAGTCCGTGGGATGTCTTTTCCGTGCTTCATGCAGGAAATTTTGCATTGGAAGGATATTTTGCGGGAGTCGTCCTGCTCATTCTCATCCTGTGTGGCATGTGCGTGCAGGAGCGTTTTTTCTGCCGTATTTTGTGCCCGATGGGAGCGATATTTTCACTTCTTCCAGTACTGCCATATTTTGCGCTCAGGAGAGAAAGGGAGAACTGTATCTCTGGCTGTGCAGCATGCACGAAAAAATGTCCCTCGGATATCGGACTGCCGGAACTGGGGGCGATTGAGACGAGAGGCGACTGTTTTATGTGTCAGAAATGTACCGGTATCTGTCCGAAAGGAAATATCCACTGTGGTGTCTCTGGAAAATTGAAAGGGAATGAATTGTGGTTTACTGCCATAAGGGCGGTATTTCTGCTTTTCTTATACCTGTGGATCGGAATCTGACAGTGTGAATTTTTTGATTGAGAGTTAGCAAAAACTAACTTTTGATAGATAAAGCAAAATGAAGGAGGATTAAAAAAATGAAAAGAAAAAATGTATCTGCCCGGATTCTGACCGGAGTATTAGCTTTTTCCATGGTGGCAGCAACAGGGACATCGTCCATGACGGTTTTTGCCGCAGAAGAAAGTGCAGTGGAAGCAGAGCAGATCACTGGAACCGAGGTGAAGAGTGAAACGGGAGAAACGCAGGAGTATCAGTATGCTTATGCAGCGCTGAGCTTGACATGGGTGCATTTGATACCGTATCGAGAGCAACCACCAATCACGGACTGCACAGGGGAAGTTATCAGTGTACGTCAGAAATTACAAAAAAAGATGGTACAAAGCTCAAAGTGGCATATTATACAGGAGCAGCCACTGGTGTGCTGACGAACGGAGAGACTTTTTCCTATGATAAAAATGAGATTGCAAGTTATGTGGTAACAGGACTTAAATATGTTCCAGTCCAAGTAAAAACTGAAGATTATGAAGCTTTTAAAGCAGCATATACCGTAGTGGAAAATGGCAGTACTTTATCCGGTGGATTTTCGGAGGGAAATCTGAAAAACTATACGGATCTGGTTGCAGAAGTAACAGAAAACACCAATGGTCTAAAAACAGTTACCCAAAATGAGGACGGAAGTTTTTCGTTTGCTGCGAGAGTAAACAATGGAACGGATTCCGGAATCAAGTACGCTGCATTAAAAACAGCAGAGAATATTACAACAACGGTAAAAGAGGCAAACGGTTCTTATGGAGAATTCCTTCGTGTCGATCTGACTGGGGAGGGCTACGGTGCACTTGGTGCTGATATGCAGGCAGCAGAGTGGACTTATTATGGATACGACAGTACTTATACCGATCCACTTCAATCTTATGGAACCAAGTTTGCATCAGATAACTGGATGCACAAAGCACAGGGAATCCAGCTTGGTCTTACAGATTCACTGCGTTGTAAACTGCCGGCGGGAACAGACGGAACCGGATACTGGACAATCACGGTATATGCACTTGGTTACAATGATTACACGGTAAAATTTAAGGTAACCGATGCAAATATTGTTAAGGATGAAGAGGAAACGGTGGATACGACGGCACTTGAAGCTGCAATTAAAAGTGCAGAGAACTTAACTGAGAGTGATTATACGGCAGCAAGCTGGTTTGATCTTTGCGTTGAATTGAAAGAGGCAAAAGATGAGCTTGCGGCTCCGCACACGCAGTCTACTGTAGATGAGGCAACAGAGCATCTGAATGCTGCAATCAAAGCACTGGTAAAGGCAGAGACAAAGGAAGAAACAAAAACAGATGTTACAAAACTTAACGCTGTAATCGAGAAAGCGGAGGCATTAAAGCAGAGTGATTACACAGCAGAGAGCTGGAAAAATTTACAGACTGCGCTCGATGCTGCAAAGAAACTTACAGATGCAACAGCAGAACAGACTGTAGTAGATCAAGCAGCAAGTGATCTGGAAACAGCGATTTTGGCGCTGGTAAAAGCTGATACGGAAAATACCGGAACTACAGACAAAAAGAAAAAACCGGCAGTTGGAACTGTGAAAACAGTTGGACAGATCAAGTATAAAGTAACCGGAAAAAATACAGTAACTGTAAATAAATATGCAAAGAAAAACATTACAAAGGCATCTATTCCTGCAACGGTTAAAATCAACGGATATACATTTAAGGTAACTGCAATTGCAGACAGCGCATTTTCCGGATGCAGTAAACTTACGAAAGTTACGGTTGGTTCTAATGTAAAGGCAATCGGAAATAAATCATTTTATAAATGTACAAAACTTACCACATTTACGGCATCTTCTATCGGATTAAACAAGATTGGAAAGGAAGCGTTTTCTGGTGATAAAAAACTTGCAAATATCACATTAAAGACAACAAAACTGAAAAAATCAGGTGTTGGAAAGGATGCATTCAAGAACATTAAGAAAAATGCAACTTTTAAAGTACCGGCAAAAAAAGTTTCTGATTATAAAGCTATTTTTAAGTCAAAGGGTGCTGGAAAAAATATTAAGGTAAAGAAACTGTAGGGTGAAAAAATATTCTTTTGTTAAAAAACAGGGGGGGAAGAGAACTTATTGTAGAATGGAATGTGTAATTGAACCTTTGAGGAGGAAACAAAAACAATCACCCTCACACTTCCGGAGAGTGAGATACAGAACATGGCGGTAGGTTTTGGTTCTATGGATTATATTTTTGAAAATAAAAATATGAAACAGAAACGATATCGCAGGAAGCGTATGAAATGTGCAGAGCGGATCTGACAGAGCGTGCAGCAGAAGAGAAGGATATGCTTGTGCTGGCAAAGGAAGAGGAAAATATTGTTGTCAATAAACCTGCCCTGTCACAGATCCGGTCGATCTGTGAACTTGCAACACTAGAATGTTATTATCACAATGTGGAAAAGTCCGCGAAAACAAAAGGTACCGGATTGGCACATGTGGGAGAAAAAGAAAAAAATTCTGGATCGAATACACCGGAGTTGCTAAGACTGAAATCGACATGTCGGATGTAAATATAAAAGATAATCGTAACAGATACAATGAGGAAATAGAAAAATATCAGAGTATGGATCAGTTTCAGGTTGGCATTGCAGTATTTGATCCGGATACGACAGAAACGCAATTTTATGATAATGTAAGATCTGTCTGTGAAATGATGAACAACAATATTAGCATTTCAGTGGGAGTTACCTGGGCAGAGCACGGAAAAGAATTTAATGAGAAGATCATGGAAGCTGACTGGCGGATGTATGAACAGAAAAATGCATATCATCAACAGCAGCAGGCTGCACAACAGGAACTGCTGCAATAAATGTTTGAAAGAATAGTATATAACTCCCCTGCATACAATGTAAAAACAAGTATTGCAGGGGAGTTTTTGTGAAAACCTATATTGAGGAAAGAGCTATGGAAATAGCCAGATATATTATTGATAATAATACGACGGTGCGTCAGGCGGCGAAACATTTTGGGATTAGCAAGAGTACGGTACATAAAGATGTTACAGAACGCCTTGTCCAGGTCAATCCATCGCTTGCAGCGGAGGCACGCAAAGTGTTAGATGTCAATAAATCCGAGCGCCATATCCGTGGTGGACTTGCAACAAGGGAGAAATATCTGCATCAGCATGCATAAAACGTAAAAGCGTGTTTATTAAAACAAATGGGCGTGTTTCATAAAACAACAGTTTATTAAAACAAAAACGTGTTTCATGAAACGGAAAAATGTATTTCAGGAGATGGAAAAATACAATTTACAAAATTGCACAATGAGTTCCATGAAATGCATAAAAAGTTTGTGAAATTAAAACTATTATGTGAGTTCGTGGAATACGCTATAATAATCACACGACGTGCAGCAGAGAAAGCGATCGCAAAGATTGCTTTCTCTGTTTTTTTGTCGGCAAAAATAATTATTTTATCAAAAGAATGAGGAGAGAAAAATATGCCAAAAACAAAGTTACAGGAAGTCGTATTTACTATTTTAATGGTGTTCGTCATGGTGTACGCAATGATCTGCTACAACATTGCACTGAACATGGGAGGAATGAGCAACGTTGTATTTTTAAATGCATTTCATGAACTGATCATTATGGGACCGCTTGCGTTTATTCTTGACTTTTTCCTCTATGGATCACTGTCCAAAAAACTTGCATTTCGTATCGTGACACCGGGCGTGGACAAACCGATCATGCTGATCCTTGCCATTTCATCAATCACAGTCTGTCTGATGTGTCCGACAATGAGCCTGGCAGCAACACTTTTATTTAAACATGCAGGAAAAGAAGTGATCGCAGTGTGGCTTCAGACAACAGCACTGAATTTCCCAATGGCATTTTTCTGGCAGATCTTTTTTGCAGGTCCGCTTGTGAGAACTATTTTCGGAATGATCTTTAAAGAAAAAGAAGAACAGGTCATGAAAGAGGAAAGCGAATTTTTAGAGGGCGGAAGTGTCAGAAATTAAAAAGTTATTCCATGTCCGGTATTGGGAAAAATCAGCGCAGCAGCGCAGTCCGCGAGAAATAAGAGTATCAGCACACTGTTGAAGCCACGTCTGAAGCCTGGCGGCAGGGAAAACCAGAGTTTTCGGAAAATTTCAGAAAACACGCAGATCCAGAGCATGCCGGCAACACCAAATCCGACTGCTGACAGAAGGCAGATATATCCGTGAAAATTAAAAGGATAACTGCTGTAATCCCAGTATCGTAAATCGAAAAAGATATCAAGGAACCATCCGATCACAAGTTCTAAAGCTGTTCCGAGAAGGGCAGTTTTTATGAATATTGTGAGCGGGTGGTATTTTGTTTTAAAAAGAAAAAGTCGGTTTGATTTGTGGAGAGACCTGATGGATATAGTTTCTCTGGAAGAATGAAACAGACAGTAAAATACTACCGCTCCGATGCCATAAACGGGGAGCCAGGGACCATAAAAAAATCCGCGGTTGTGAAAAGTATTATCTTTTGCAATGAAGATAAGGGTTTCCCAGAGAAATCCCCAAAAGCTTCCAAGAAAGAAGAAGTGGATCAGCAGGGAAACTGCATCCTGTATAGAGTTCTGCTCCGGTGCGCAGAGTTTTGAAAAATCCGGGAGATTGGAATGTCTTTTCATGTGGATAGTATGACCGGAGATGGAAAGGGATATGTATTTTTGTTTTACAATTCATAGATTTTAAAATATATCAGATTGGTTTTTAAACAGAAATTCTCAGGTAAGTGTCTTTTACAATTAAGTGATATTTGAGCCATAAGCATGTATTTTTTTAATAAAAATGACAAAATACCGTAATGTAGGGAAAAACGCCTTGTAAACTCCTAAAACGTATCTTATAATAAGTATCATTAAAGCTTGTATCAGGGAAGGATATGCTTTTGAAAAAGGCATCGTCATGAACAGATTGCAGGCAACGAAAACATCAGGAGGAAGAAGATCAATGGATCATGAGAAAGTAATTGTCATTGATTTTGGCGGTCAGTACAACCAGCTGGTTGCGAGACGTGTCAGAGAATGCAATGTTTACTGTGAAATATATTCCTACAAGACGGATATCGCGCAGATCAAGGCAATGAATCCAAAGGGAATCATTCTTACCGGCGGTCCGAACAGCTGCTATGAAGCTGATTCACCGACCTGTTCAAAAGAATTATTTGAACTCGGCGTGCCGGTTTTAGGACTCTGCTATGGTGCGCAGTTGATGATGCACGTACTTGGAGGAAAGGTGGAAAAGGCACCTGTCCGTGAATATGGTAAGACCGAGGTTATGGTCGATACGTCATCACCGTTATTTACCGGCGTATCAGAAAATACGATCTGCTGGATGAGTCATTTCGATTATATTTCAAAGGCTGCACCGGGATTTAACATCGTTGCACATACGGCGGATTGTCCGGTTGCCGCAGCAGAGAACCAGGAGAAAGGATTATTTGCAATCCAGTTCCACCCGGAAGTACTTCACACACAGGAAGGCACAAAGATGCTTCACAACTTTGTACGCGGCATCTGCGGTTGTGAGGGAACCTGGAGAATGGATTCTTTTGTTGAGAATACGGTAAAAGAGATCCGTGAAAAAGTCGGTAACGGAAAAGTACTGCTTGCCTTATCCGGCGGTGTGGATTCTTCCGTTGCAGCAGGTCTGTTATCCCGTGCAATCGGAAAACAGCTTACCTGTGTGTTCGTAGACCATGGTCTTCTCCGCAAAAATGAGGGCGACGAGGTCGAAGAAGTATTCGGACCAAACGGACAGTTTGATCTGAACTTTATCCGTGTCAACGCACAGGACCGTTATTATGGAAAATTAGCCGGTGTGACAGAGCCGGAGCATAAACGTAAGATCATTGGTGAGGAGTTCATCCGTGTCTTTGAGGAAGAGGCAAAGAAGATCGGTGCCGTTGATTTCCTTGCACAGGGAACCATTTATCCGGATGTCGTTGAGAGCGGACTTGGCGGAGAGTCAGCCGTCATCAAATCCCACCACAACGTAGGCGGTCTGCCGGACTTCGTTGATTTCAAAGAAATCATTGAGCCGCTCCGCAACCTTTTCAAGGATGAGGTAAGAAAAGCCGGACTTGAACTTGGCATCCCGGAAAAACTTGTTTTCCGTCAGCCATTCCCGGGACCGGGACTCGGTATCCGTATCATCGGAGAAGTAAATGCCGAGAAAGTCAAGATCGTGCAGGATGCCGATGCCATCTACCGCGAGGAAGTGGACAAGGCAGTGGAGGAATACACCAAAGCAAACGGAAAGGCACCATCCTGGATGCCGAACCAGTACTTTGCAGCACTGACCAACATGCGTTCCGTCGGTGTCATGGGCGACGAGCGCACCTACGACTATGCCGTGGCACTGCGTGCTGTTAATACGGTCGATTTCATGACCGCTGAGTCAGCAGAGATCCCGTTTGAGGTGCTCCAGAGAGTTATGAGCAGAATTATTAATGAGGTGAAGGGCGTCAATCGGGTAATGTATGATTTGACGAGTAAGCCACCGGGAACGATTGAGTTTGAATAATAAAAATTTTCTGAAATCCCTTATAAACAGGGCATTTCAGGGCAGATAAAGTTCTATTTGATAACAAAA
>OGYK01001737.1_pt1 | contig 15256 bp, 16 predicted proteins | sample 1576501 | NCBI WGS metagenome assembly OGYK01 (sample SAMEA3541530, study PRJEB24748) | human gut metagenome | biome: human gut; feature: human-associated habitat; material: faeces | place: China | collected 2012
AAGCTATGCTTAAATAAAATCGCTGTCTCTCAATGTTCCCACACGCACTGAAATTGTCGTACTAAATCGAACATACATTCGTTGGCATATTGTACAATAAAATAGGTACATTCTTGTAAAATATTTTTGGTACATACCTATTGCATTTTCGTTCGACCTGTAGTATAATTAAGATAATGAAAGAGGGAACACAACACCTACAAGATTGCAGAAAGATAAAAGGAGTGCAAATTATGAAAATCAGAACATTTACCGATTTCAAAAATCTTAAAAAAGGAACATGGATTAGCGATTATACCGGCACATATGAAGTTGTTACACCTTATGCCGAACGCAATTCAGATATTGGGCTTTCAGAAGTAATTTTCGCAGATGATGAAAGCGATGAATACACGCTCGGAACAGAAAATCCACATGTAACTTTTAATGACATAAGGGGAGCAGAAATTATTTAATAACAATAAAGGAGCAGAAAAAATTCTGCTCCTTTTGATTTTAGTGAACAACATCAATAATCAATGGTGTAAGCAATCGTGGGCAATTCTCGCATATAATCTTCATTTTCGCCTGAGCCTTTAAGAATAGGATATATTCCGCCATTCTCAAAAATCGGAATGACATTCCCATTGTCAATTACGGGTGAATCGCAACCGTCGTCATAGTTTGCACGAAATGACGTTAAAATGGCAGGTTCATCATTTGTGTTTATTTTGCTACGTAGTTTCAGCGTAAAACTATCACCGTCAAACCTATTAATGGCAAATGTCGCATCGTTAGGGTCGCCACTTAAAATGTACAAGGGTGTTGTAACTTCTCCATTGGTTTTATTAAGGTAGAACGAAAAATTATTCTTGTAATCGGTCATGTAAACGCTGAAAAATGCGAACATTGCATTGTTAAATTGCACTGTACACCAGTTTTCAAAGTACAAATTCGGTTCGGGCGGATTTACTATTGTGGATTTGTGACACCAAATCATGGGCTTGCCCTCTGCTGTATAGCGAACTGTATAGAAATCAGAAAGAGCGTCATAATTTTTCGCTGACTGATTAACAGTTGGGTTTTTTCCAAATTCTAACGGTATAGGGGTAGAGATGAAAGAAATATCACTTCTAACTGGAACTGTAACAGACTGCATCGCTCCACCGATAAAATCAGTAACACGCTTGAAATATGCTCCCGTGTTTTCAAGAAAATAACGGGGAATGTTTGTAATGTCATAACAGCGAATGTCAGTAATTGAAATATTTCCAGCTTTTGAACCGTCAGCCACGCCAACCGTCCAGCGCAATGAATTTGAATACTCGAACATGTTCCACCACAAATGTTCTGCGCCGTCACTATTCAATTTAGTAGTCGGATAAATAACATCGTTAGCATTTGTAAACATTACGCCGTTTGCATTTGTAGTCTTATATTTTAGACTGATTAAATATTTGTGCCCATTAACTAATGTAAATTTATTCGGACTTGCTGAATGAATGAACAGAAATGCGCTTTGCGTGGGGTCTTTAGCTACACCCATTGTTAACCAAGCCTCGGAATTTTCAAAAGTACAGTCAAATGAACAGTTTCCGGCATATACTGTGTTGTTTGATGAACCCGCATTTGTAGTACCAGCAGTAAAAAGCGAATTTTTACATTTTTCATCTAACTTTATTGTATCAGTGCTACTTCTGATTCTGCCATAAGTGTCAGTCGTAACATTTGCAATATTGTTTGTTGTGCCGTTCTTTTTGTTTCTTGAATCAATATGCGGAATATAATTCAAAACATTTTTACCGTGGGTATTAATATCATGAATACAGTTGTATGTGACATTGCACCAGTTTAAATTTAATTTTAAACCTGTTGTATTAATATTGCCTTTAACGCTTGTGTTCTCAGCGTAAATAACACCGCCGTTTGAGCGAATCGCATAATCAGGATTTATATACCAACAGTAAGTGTCAAAATCACCATTGAAATCTGTGGTAGGTTGGTTTGTAAAAAGCGTGTTGCTGAAAAAGTTCGGAATATTGTACAAACAATACACACCGATATAAAAACGGTCGCATGTCAAATTGGAAAAATAGTTGTTGCCTGTTGTGAGAACGCAACAGCTATGCTTTAACTGCTTAACGCATGCGGCATTCCACGGGTGAAAACCTGTAATCTTGTTGTCACCTTGTGTAATTCTTGCGCCAACAATGCAGTCAACGGCAATACAATCATTTAAAAAGCTATCGCTCACACGCATTTCAAATCCGACACACTGAGTTTTGACTAAATCAATTTTTCCGTCAATCATTGATTCGCCACGGTTATGCTCTGGAAAAACATCTTTTACTGGGTCATTCCAGTTATCATCTGGGATTCCATCATCGTTCGGGTCCATTTTTGCAACGATATCATCATCACCGTTTCGGCGTACAAAACAATGAGTAATTGTACTTTCAAAACCGCCAGCGAGTAAAATTCCACGCCTACAACCGAACACATTGATATTTGAAAATAATGTGCCTGCACTATACGGGATATACAAGCCTGTATGAGCTTTTTCATGGTTACACTCAATCACGACATTTGTCAAAGTGGTTTTTGCATGGTGAATATAACTGCCGTTTTCTGTGCCTGTTGTTTTATACGACAGAACATACTGCATGTTATCAGCGATAGCTGTAATTTTAGCACCATTGAAATCGACAAGACCGTCACTATTAGGCACTTTTGACATGTCAATATCAATCGGGGTAGCAACACCGTAATTTTGATACCGTGTACCTTTAAAAGTAAAATTTGACGGATTCTTGAAACAGCAGTCAAGCGCTTTCTGTAAAGCTACGCTATCATCGGTGACGCCGTCACCCTTTGCGCCGTAAATTTCGGGCGTAATAACTTCATTTACATTTGTCGGCATTAAATATAATCCATTTACGGTTTCGATACCTGAAATTGGCGCATTTCTCATAACTTGAAAGGTACATGCTCCGCCGTCACCAACGGAATAATAACCGTTTGTGTGAACAGTTTGACCTACTGAAAAATGATAATCAAGAGCGTTTTGCGTGGTGTCAAAATTGACTGAAAAAAAGGGCGTGATATACTTTGAAAGAATATCATCAAAATATCCATCACTTGCCATTTCATCAAGTTTCTTGTTGACTGAATCCTGTACGCCACGGTTGAAATATTCATCAAGCAACTTTGCAAGTTCATTGTAAAGTTTGTTGAGTTCTGAAACATCTTCGCCCAGTTTGATAACATCATCACGCAAGCCGTTAACATATGTTACAAGTTTGCAAAGCACTTCATAATAAGAAAGCGAATCGTCATATACCAGCGGTAATACTTTCTGACACCAAAACATGAACGGCGCTGAGGTCTGCGGAATTGGTAGGTTGATTGACATAAAAATCACTCCTTTAATAAATCGTCATAAATAAGTCAGAGAGTTCATCAAGAATCATTGCATCAATGTTCAAGAAAGTTCTTCTAAATTCATTTAACATTGCAGAATAAGTCTGTGAACCTCTTTTTCCTATGATGTTTTCAACATAATCTTGTGTATTTGTTGTGTTTGTGTTTGAACTTAAATCACCCGTTGCAGTTCCTTTTCTTGATGTGTCCACATTATCAGTAGAATTAAAAGTTTTATCGTTTGTTGACGATTCTGTCCCTGATGTTGTTTCTTTGTTTGTAGTTGTATTTTTAGCTGTGCTTTTTGTTGTGTCTGTTGATGAAGAAGTTAACTCCCCCGATGAAGTTCCTTTTGCGGTTGTTGCGTCCTCCGAATTACCATGCTTATGTCTTGCATTAGTTAGGTAAGTAAGATTATTCAAATTCCCAACCGAACCTTGTGGAGTGTCGGAATAATCATCATTATCATTATAAGTCTTTGATGAAGTCGAACTATCAGAAGTTGAGCCCGAATTTGAAGAAGATGAGGAATTAGTCAGCGTTCCGTCATTCTTATTCTCTGATGTTGATTCACCTGATGAAGTCCCCGATTTTGTCAATTCAAATGCTGAATGTTCGGCACTTGCGAACACATCTTTTTTAGTTTCTGTTTCGGTTGTGTTTTTTGTATCTGTCTGCGAAAAATCTGTATTGCCTGTTCCCGCCGTGTTAGAAGTCGTTTTAACATCAACATCAATTAATGGGTTGAATTTCAGCAGTTCACTTTTATACAGCTGATTGAAATATGGCATTATTTCATTTAACTTGTCATTCAATTTTAATTTCCACACACCGACAGTTTCAAAGCCGATTTCCCTTAAATAATAATGACGGAGAATTTTCTTTTCAAGTGGAATTTTATAATCTTCATCAAAAATCGGGTAATCAAAATCAAAAATCAACGGTGCAGATTTTGAAATTATTTCATCAACTTTTGAAAGACCTTGCGAATCTGTGAAACCGCACAGATTTTCACAGATAAATCGCAATTCTGTAGTATATTTACTCATCTTCTGTATCTCCTTCGCTTAAATCGGAGCTACGGTATTCGCAATTTACATTCAGCCCAAACATAGCATTTATTTTTTCGCATGCCTGTTGTCGCATTTGTAATCGTGAATATCGGCTGGCTATAACACCGCCCATGTTATTGATAACTTCAGAAGAAATCAATCGCTCTTTTTTATTATAGGTGATATTTGAAATACCTAAATAGGTTAGAGCCTCGTTCCAAATTTTTTCTTTTAGTTCATAAAGCAATGGAGCATTAAAGGGTGCATCAGTCTTTAGAACTGACAAGGCTTGCTGGTCGAATTTGTCATTAGCAAAAATGAAAGGAGTGTTGCCGTCATATTGCATGTACATGTTTTGCATTGTCAACCGCTGATTGTCATTACATTTAATAAGTACGGGCGTTTTCTGTGCATTCACATTAACATCAATTGTTCTGTCGATATTGTACAAGCGTTTTGCAAAAATTGTAACATCATCAACCGAATTAGTTCGCAACATGTTGTTGAAAATCGGAACACTGTTTTCAAGTGTTAAATGCATGTTATAGCCATTTGAGGCATAGGCGGTTATATCGGTCGGTATATCATAAACATTAAAATTTCCGCCGAGCATGCAACGCAAGCACAAAAAACCGACAACATCATCTTTGAAAAAGACCGCTGAACCGTTTCCGAATAAAGCCAGTTCAAGAAATCGTTCATCAACAGTATCAGGCAATCCCGTCCATTTAAACATTGAGATTGAAAGCTCTGTTAAGCGTCTGACATACTGCATATAGCTAAGGGAGTTATCAAACATTGATTCCCCTGTTAATGTTTTTTTCTTCTTTCGCATATTTGTTTCACTTCCTTACACTGAATTATCAAGAGAATAATTGCCAACTTCTGAACCGTTTTTCCAAAAAGTTATGCCGTTGTTGTAAATAGAGCATATCTTTTTAGCATCATCAGCTGGAACACTTCCCTTTATTGTACATGCGACTGTTTTTGTGAAAGTCCAGTGCGGTCTAACATTTCTGTTAGGCGTTTTCACTCTGTGTGTAGCGTACCCGAATTTATCAAAATAATCATCAATTGTGTGTGCAATTTGTGGGGTGATACATTTTGTTGTGATTACAAAATTAAGTAAGCCGAGCCAATAAGAAATCACACCACTTGTTTGACCGCTTGTCTGCGACCCTTGCAATTTTGCTTGTTCGCCTTCATTCATCAAATTAGCGATTGCTCCAAGCGTGCTAAGTCCAGCGCCAGCAACAGCGCCAGCAACATTGCCCGTCAATGCTCCGCCAGCAACGCTTGTAATCATGCCATTTAATAAGTTCGGCAAAGTCTGTGTTTGTGTTCTCGCCAACCACTGGTCATAGTAATTTGATGAAAACGAAATTGCAGGAAAAGAATTCATTGTGATTGCCTCGTCAGTGTTTTCGCCAAGATTCTTATAGTTTGACGGATAAAGAATTGCAGGTGAACCGCCGGACCTATCCGAACACACATAAAAAGTTGGTGTTGAATTTAAGAAATATTCAAATTTATACACAGCTGAACCGCCCTGATTATTTGACACATATATAAATGTGTACGGATATTGCAATAGTTTTTTATTTCGCGGAGCATACCCTGAAATCATCGCTCCCGAATGCGTTATCAATTTTTTAATCGTAGTCGGTGCTATGTTGATAGCGACTGTCGAATTTGCGACTTGCGTTTGATGTTCTGCTTGATGGTCTGAATGCTGTCCGTCAAGCCCTATCCCGTATAAATAATTAACAAGACTGTCTGCATCGGTTTCAAATGTGTAAGTTCCTGATACAATTTTTTTATCCATCATTGTATAAACTGAGCCGAGTATATCTTCATATGTGTTCGGGTCGCATGTTGTTTGAACTACATAATTAAGCGTCAAGTCGCTTGTTGTTCGATTTCCAAAAACATATTCACCGACATTCACAGTTTCGGGAACAAGATTTTCACCAATTTCATCGGTTGCCGAGTGTTCACGCTCGATAAAACACTCGCCGATTGAATAATTAAAAAACCATGTTTGCATTACATCAATTTCAAATGTGATTTCTGTTACGGCATTGTTCACATATTCTACCGATGTTATAAATGCATAAAACCATTTAGAGCCAAAGCCCGAATTTTGAAACATTAAATAATTACAATCATAACATGCATCAGCCGATAGACCGACACGCATAGTCCCTTTATTCACTCTTTGATATGTTTGAGCGGTCAAACTATGTTTTGCAAGACCTGAAAAATAAGCAGATTGTGCTGAACTTGATGAAAAATAAATCGTATGTTCATATGACGGGTCAAGTGGCACATTTGAAAGCAGTTTGATATTTGTTGACGGCTCGACATACATTTTAATCACCTCGTTTGATAAGTAATGTGTGTCAAGTTTTTTGCTTGACACACATTATAAAAATTTAATCTGTAATGGTCACAGTGCATTCACCTGACTTTGTTGCGTCATAAGTTGATGTTGCTGTAATTTTTGCCGTTTTTGCTGTAACCGATGTTGCAACAGTTACATGTCCGTTAATGTCAACAGTTACACCGTCCGTGTCAGATTTCCAGTTTACCGTTTTTGGCGCATAATTTTCAGTTTCTACAGAAACAGAAAGCTGAACGCTCTGACCTTTTTTGCATGTTATTGCAGTCGGCGAAACAGTAACAGAAGTGACGGTCGGAACGGCTGGAACAAATACGAGCGCATTTGCAAATGGCGACATCGAAAATGTTTTCCATGTGTGGTAGAAGTAGTTCCAGTATAGCCCCTGACCGTTGTAGTTTTCTGTAAATTCGTACATGTTGTCAAAAATCATAAAGAAATTCTTGTCAACAAGAACGGCTGGAATAGCGTTGAGCGCTGTGAGTGCGTCCTGTGAGGGTTCTTCATAGTTCGGGTCGTCTTTGAAAAGAGCGTTAAGTCTTGTTACATCAAGAGTTCCGAACCCGTCAATCAAAATTCTGTGTCCCATGAACTCAGCTTTTGACATGTTAAAAGCTGAGGCCAAAACTTCAACATCAATTTCGCTGTCAAACTGCGAATTGACAAGTAAATACTGGTCGTTTTTGTCAGTGAAAGTCTGAACGCCCGCAACATTATAGTTGTTTGACATGAATGTCAAAGCATTTGACACACCTTTAATTTTAGTGACCGCACCTTTTGCGTCATTTGCGTCAACGGTAATTGCTGAAAGTCTGCCGTCAAGAATAGCTTTCGCAAGCATATACTTTGTTGTGACGAATTCATCATAATTCGCCGCGGTGTACATGGCATTCACGATTTTTGAAATCAAATCCGTTATTCCGTCCCATGACAAGAAAGCCTGATTCAAGTCTTTATTCTGAATGGTCTGCTTGTAGAATTTCTTGTAATTCAATGTGTGAAAAGCCGCTCTGACATCTGGAATTTCTCGTGCGAAAACTTTGCTTTCGCTTTCTTCAACATCGTACTGGTGAGGTTTTGCAATGTTCACGAAAATCTCTTCAATGGTCTCACCAAAGTCAATAAGACCTTTTTTGAACATTGAAAGCGGATTGCTGTACATTTTTGAAGTAATGATTACCCGTGCGATACGGTTTACAAGGGCGTTCAAAAATTCATTCTGCAATGGGGTGTACTGCATGATAATTTCACCGATTCTGCGAATGCTTTCGGGCGTGCTCTTTGCCGTTGGGACAAAATCACGGTAATTTGTGCTTGCTGAATTTCGGATTGCATTCAGAATGTCAACACTTGATGCGTTAAGTGTTTGTGTTTTTGGAATTGTAGGCATTATTCTTCCTCCTTATCATCGAATAAATCTTCTGTTGTGATTGTTTCGGATGTTGTTTCACGGATTTTCTCATCGTCTACATCGTTCGTGTCAAAATTTACATCGCCATTGAAAAAACGATGCATATACTTTTTGCGCCATGATTCATTTAATTCATCATATTTCTTGTGCCAGTCCTCGTTATCAGAAGAAGTGCTGCTCACTGCCGAATTAAACGCATTTGTTACATCGTCAACAAATTTAAGCGCTCTTTCTGAAGTGTCGTCACCAATGAAGTCGTGAACAATTGTGATAAATTCTTCAAGGGTCATATTATCAACCTTTCATTATATTATTTACCAACATTTGAGCATATGTGTAGTCATAGTTGGCATTTTTTAAATTAGTAAAGCGTTTTTCGCCATCACCATATTTACCGCTTATAATATCGTTTGCAATTTTGTTATATTTTGTTTTTGCTGTTGCTTTTGCTGTTTCACCTGATTTATTAATCATTTCATTAACAATTGCCTGACAATAATTATAATCAATATTAAGCGAAACAAGTTTGTTTTTGCGCTTTGTTCCATTCCCGTATTTTCCGCTAATTACATCGCTTGCATATCGTTTATACACATTATAATATTTATCGTGGATATTATCAATTGTTAATGTTTTGTTGTTAGTGTTTGTAGCTGATTTAAAATCAACATAGCATTCATTAATGTCAACATTTCCATTGATTCCGTTAACTCTGCCCGTTGATGATTTTTGCCAAATGCAAAATTCAGAGCTAACACCCGTAGGCTTATATGAATAAGATGCAACCCATTTATATATACAAGGATTCAAATACCCCATATCAATGCGGTCAACAAATCCGCTAACAGCTGATGCATACACGCCTGACTTATAACCTTTTTTGCGTAAATAACTGCAAAAAATATTGATTCCGATTGTAACAGATGCCCTTGCGCTTGTCGGTGTTGTTTCAACATCAATAAACAATGGCAAATCAAAAGTTTTATTTTTTACAATATTGAAAAAAACCTCTGCAAGTTTTTGTGCATTTTTTGTTGCAAAATCACGATTAACGAAATAATAAGCGCCGATTTTTAAACCAGCTTTTTTAGCGTTTTCGTAATTTTCTTCAAATCGTGAATCTGTGTAAAAACCGCAATCATTTCCACCAGCTTTAATAATGACAAAATCATACCCTGATTTTTTAACTTTGTTAAAGTCAATTTTTCCTTGCCATGCGGAAACATCAATCCCGTGTGTCATTTTCTTTGTCCTCCGTTTCATTTTTTAACTTTTGCAAATACGGAGCAAAAAAGTTATTTAACGCTGGATTCACTTCACACAAATTTTCAAAACAACTTATAATTTCCATAATGCAAATATAAATTGCAACTGACGGGAGAATCGGCAAATCAAATGGCAAATTTACAAATTTCACACCGTAGTCAATTCCGCCACATGCAATTAGTGCAAGCAACTCCGCAAGTTTATGAAATAACCCTTTGCGCAAAATCGTGCTGTCAAGTTTTTTGTTATAAATCGCTTTAATAAACCCAGTAAGAAAATCAAAGCAGATTAAAACAAATGGCACAATGTACAAAAAAATCAATTTTTATCACCACCTTTCATTTATATTATAAAGGGGTATTGACTTTTTTACAACACCCCTTTATAATTAAATTATAGATTAAATAAATCGAGGTGAAACAGAACGAATGGGTACTTTTTATGATGGCACAAAACTGCTTTCAATGAACGATATTAACGGAAATAAACCCGAAATCTATTTATGTACTTCTAATCGTAGTGCTGGTAAAACCACCTTTTTTAATCGGTATTTTGTAAAACGCTTTTTAAACTACGGCGAAAAATTTGTGCTAATTTACCGATTTAAATATGAGCTGGATTCAATTGCGGAAAAATTTTTTAACGGCGTAAAATCTTTGTTTTTTGCTGACTACAATATGAATGCTAAATCTAAAGCTGGTGGGATGTATTACGATTTATTATTATCAAAAAACGGTGATTCAAAAAGTGAAGTGTGCGGCTATGCTATTGCTTTAAACTGTGCAGACCAAATCAAAAAATATTCACATTTGATGAATGATTCGCAACGAATGTTATTTGATGAATTTCAATCCGAAACAAATCACTACGCCACAAACGAATTGAATAAATTAATCAGCGTGCATACTTCGCTTGCTCGTGGAGAGGGCAAGCAATGCCGTTATTTACCAATTTTCATGTTATCAAATAATGTGAGCTTGTTAAATCCGTACTTTGTAGCGCTGGGTGTGTCAACCCGATTGCGCGAAAACACTAATTTTTTAAGGGGAAATGGGTTTGTTCTCGAACAAGGCTATAACGCATCTGCATCTAAAGCGCTTGAAACTTCTGCATTTAATCAGGCGTTTCAACAGGCGGACTATGTTAAGTATGCCTCTCAAAAAACATATCTAAACGATAACACGGCTTTTATTGATTCACCAAAAGGCAAATCAAAATATTTGTGCACTATACGATTTAAACATAAAAATTTCGGCGTTTTTGAATTTGCAGAAGAAGGAATTATTTTTTGTTCTGATGTCGCTGATACTTCGTACCCGCTTAAACTTGCAATCACAACCGAGGATTTAAGGATAAATTATGTAATGATTAAGAAAAATGATTTATTCATTTCAAATTTACGCTATTATTTTGATAACGGGTGTTTTCGTTTCAAAAATTTGTTGTGCAAAGAATGTATTTTATCGGCATTATCTTATTGATTATCACATTTTTATAAAATTAATGTGACACGCGGGGCGTACTGATTGAGTTCAGCCGTGTGTCTTTCGGCTTTACACACCGCTTTAATTTTTAAAAATGATTCGATAATACAAAAAAGCACTTGCAAATTGCAAGTGCTTTTTTAATTTTTCATGTCATAGTATAAAATGTTTCGGTTAGCACAACACCGCCATTAATTTGAACAGGTTGCAATTTAAGAGGAACACTCAACCCGACTTTAAAATCCTTTATTGTGCGTTTTTTCTTTAAAAATTCTTGTGCATCACCATTCATATTAAGGTCGGAAATGTCAACATCTGCGCCGATTGATTTTAAAAATAATGCCTTGCATTGCTCTGGCATGCCTGCGCATTTGACATTATAGAAAGGTTTATCAATCGGTTTCAAATTTTCTGCCGTAATGTGTTCAATGTATGTTTTCTGTCGAACAAATAATCCTTTATCCCAACAGCTTTCAAGTTTCCAGCAGAGAAAATTTTTATCATCAACCTTTATTCCCTTAATTTCATTAGGATTGCAATTACAATGAATGCTATCTGTGTCAGCATAAATAAAATTACTATAATTTTTCTGCGCCGCACGGATAGTAAAATTTCTTGCATATGAAGTAATCGCAGAACCCACGGGAATATAAAACGGCTTTTTATCGCAAGCATAAACGCCATAAAATCCCAGTGACAAATCATCTTTAATGTATGCAACCTTAAAACTGCTGTCAGTGTTAGTCGCTGTTTTTCCGTATAAATTATTCAAGTATAGTTTTGCTAATGTTTTTTTAGCACCTTTACTATTTAATTTTATTTTCTTATATTTGTTTATGTATTCATCAAATAATCCAATTTCTTTGTCAAAATAACAACCGTCAAGAATTTCAAAATCAACTAAATTATAATGCTCTTTAATAAGTTGATAATCGGTCATAGTCAGCGTGAGTATTACTTGTGTGTTTTGTTCATTTCCATTTATATCTAAATATTTTTTATAATATTTGTTTGTTTTTTTATCGTAAAAATCAGATGTTTCTAGCCATTCTGTACTTTTATAACGAAATGTATTTTTTACTTGAATACATGGCAAAAATCCCTTTTTCAAATAAAACCGTGTTTTAATTCGGATAAAATAATATTTTTCCTTTGCAATTTCAGGAATATAATTTCCACTCCAAAATGTGGGCAATCCCACAGGATAAAAATTACCACTTTCGCTATGCATAACAGAGGGATACAAGCTGTTGACATCTGCTGTTGTTCCGTTATTATAAATTTTATTTTCACAACCTTTTTTTAAATAACACCAGCCCCCTTTATATGATTTTCGTACATAGTCATCTGCATTCTTAAATTCTAACGGAACTTCCATCGTATATTCGGCAATGTTCGGAAACAGCCGTTCAATTAAGGGCTTTGTCATTATCGTTTTATATTCATTTAAGCAACAACTGCCAATTGTCAAACTGTCATGCTTTTCATCGAACATAATTTCAAGTGCCTCTTTAAGTACAAGAACATCGTTTTTGATGTATTCTTGTTCTTCGGGTGTAATCTCACACCCAGCATAACGATATCCGTCATATTCCATTTTCAATTTTTTATGCTCTGTATCAAATGATTTACCGATTGATTCAAGGCTAAATGGCAATAATTTCAAGCTGTCCCGAATTTCAATAATTTTATTATTTTTCTTGACAATGATGTAATACCACTCTCCCATTTCGCTTATGCTGTATTTAATTGAATTATTTTTCATATCCTTTGTTTCAAGCCAGCGTACAAGTGAGCCGTCAGCATTCATTTTTTCGTATGCTTGTTCATATTTTAAATCTTTGAGCAAATACGACAAAATAAAACTCCCGTCAAATTTTAAGTTATGAAAATACATTTTAATGTTTTCATTTAAGCTTAAAAAATAATTGAAGAAGTCCTGAATGCTGTGCATTATTTTGACATCTTTTTTATTCAATTCGCAGAAACAAGCCGACCAAACTTCCGTGAAAGTCTGCCCCTTAAAAACCGTTGTTTCAAAATCACATGCATAGATTTTAAATTTTCTTGCCTTCATAGTTAATCACTTCGTATCATATCTTGTTGACTGGGGATTTCACCGCCGTTGAAAATCATTGCTAATTTACTGTAACTGCTTGTATAATCTCGCAATTCGTCTTGTTTACTTGCATACATAACAGCATCTAAAGCACTGTTTATATTATCGGCGTTTTGCTCTAAATATTTTTCAAAATCAGCTAAAGCGAGTGCGTTTGCATATGCTTGTTTTGTTCGTTGAAAAATTTCTTTCAGCTTTATTGCTGAGTTTTCGCCATGCGCACTGCGATAATGTAAATAATGCCAATCATTTTCAGCAATAATTTCATCAAGCCTATTTTCAACGCTTGTTATTGCAAAATAGGCCGGAATATATTCTTTATTGTCAGTAGAAAACTGTATTTCTTGTTGTTTTTGTTCTTTTCGTGCTTTTCGTGCTTTTCGTGTTTGTGCGGCTTTTTTCGCTCTTGCTTTACGCTCAATAGATTGCCCAGCTTTACCACTCACGACTTTTCCAGTTTCATCGTTTAAATAAGTTGTTCCCTTTTTAGAATAGATGTTTAATTTTTTAAGGCTTTCAATTCTCTTTTTTGTGATTCGTTTCGGCTTTTCAATGGGCAATATTTCTGATTTATCAAATCGAAAGCCCCTTTTTTCAGCCGCTTTAATTCTTCGCTTTAGATTTTTAAGTGCTTTTTCGTATTCCAGTTGATTTAATGTTTTTTTCTTTTTCATCATATCCACCAACCTTTTGAAAATTAAAGCCCCGTCAACTTAATGTACGGGGCTTTTGTGATTATTTCATCGCTTATACCAATGAACAAGTGATGAAATGCTTTCCGCTGTAGTTCTTGCTTTCTTTTTTGTAAAATTCGATTTCAAACGGCTCTGCTGTGTCAATCATTTCATCAAAAATATCAACAAATGATGAAATAGCGCTGTCCGACCCTGTGTAATATTTTGTTCCCGATTTATCAACAATAACCATTGTTGTATAGTCCTGCTCATTTTCAGGAAGTTTTTCGTTGTGTATGCTCAAATAGGCATAAAAATCGGGAGCAATAACAAGTGGCTTTTCAGGTTCAACCACCTTGTCAATTGCAATTGCTGAAGTCAAATCTTTCAGCTTGATTTTTTCTCTTGTGCTGAGTTCCTTGCTACTTTCAGTAATAGATGTTGTGTAATTTGTCATGTCATTATCTCCTTTAGTATTCTTCTTTTATCGTCGCTTTTTCGATAAATTCTTGTTCGGGCATTTCATAATGCCTTTTAATTTCGCTGTACCCTTTCAGTGCAAGATATTTAATGATAGTGTTCCCTATCTTATGTTCTATGCGCTTTTTAAGAGTTTTTTCGTTTGTGAACTTTCCAGCAATTTCAACGAAAATTGTCTGTGTTGTAAAATCTTTCATATTTGCAACAACAACTTCACATCTTGTAACTGAAATAGTTCTGCTAACAACTCTTGCTCGTGGCATTTTAGCATCTCCTTTCATTAAATTTTACAATTGTGTATTTTGATTTCTTGACTTTGTGAAAGAGCAAGAATTATTAGTCAATGAAATGATTCCAACATTCAACACATGAACGCTTGCAATCACGAGTATCACTCAGCCCTAACATATAAGGGCAAATGTTGTCAGGTACTCCAGCATCATTAAGTTTGACTTTCGGATAATTTCGCAGAAATTCTGACAAGTATGTTTTTTTTTGCGGGTTAGTATTGCTCCACAACTGAACCAAAAATATTGCCCTGTCTGGGTAGCATGTTTCAAAGTCCGAACATACAAGACCCGTTCCATTATTCATACTACTTAATGGGCACTCTGCGCAACTAATTCTGCATACTTCGCCTGCTTGTAGTTTTGTCATTCTTTGCTTTTCAGCAAAGTACTGTTTCGTTTTTTTACAATCAATCATTTTAATTCTCCTTTCGATTTTTTCCACCCTCTGTTTTTTCTAAAATTGAATAAGATTCTACCTTCTTCGGGTGTAGCGTCAATTTCTTTTGTGAAAAATCGGTGTTTACAACTTTTGCATTCACGATAGCGCAAGACCATATCTTCAAGTTTAGTAGTTTCAATAACTCGGCTATCGCCTTTTAAACACACAGGACAATACATATGTACTGTTCACCTCTCTTTCATTATCTTAATTATACTACAGGTCGAACGAAAATGCAATA
>OGYK01001768.1_pt1 | contig 15123 bp, 25 predicted proteins | sample 1576501 | NCBI WGS metagenome assembly OGYK01 (sample SAMEA3541530, study PRJEB24748) | human gut metagenome | biome: human gut; feature: human-associated habitat; material: faeces | place: China | collected 2012
CAAATGCTTATTTTCATGTTCTTGTTGGAAAGATTGCGGATGCACTGACTATATCCAAGGCAAAAGCTAAAAACGTGTTGATCTGTAAATATGGGCAGCCACAGTTATTACCGGATGGTGACATCATGGTTTATAAAACGAATGCTCCAGAAGAATTTATGTGGGAACAGGAAAGTATACATGCAATTCCTGTTAAATATGAGGAAAAAGCTACATTTTACAGGATTTATCGTGGCAGCCATACATATGACACGAAAGAAATGTCTGTTTTGATTGATGGAACGGTGGCAGATGCAAAAGAACTTGGCATTGAGACCGCCACGCCTGCCGAGATTGCAGAGATGAAAGAACGGTGGGGCGTATGAAACAATTATGGAGTGTATTCACAGATGATATGGACCATTGTTATTTTACCGGATCTGCACCGGTAGAGAGGCATCATATATTCGGTGGAAATCCTAATAAGAAGAATAGTGAGAAATATGGTTTTGTCATTCCACTTCGACCTGATCTGCATCCAAACGGAGTGTATGCCGGGAGGAATTCGGCGGACATTGATTTAAAACTTAAGCAGATGGCACAGAAATATTTTGAAGAACATTACGGAACAAGAGAAGAGTTCCGGGAAATATTTGGGAAATCTGTATTGTAGGGTTGAAACACCTGCCGGCAGGCAAAAGAAACAGTTCATGCAGAATAATATATCACAGTATTATTGAGAGCCATGATCTCCGGTGCCGATGGGTGCCGGAGGGAAAGGAGAAAAAAGTTGAATTTAGAACAGAAAACAATTACCTCAGTTGAGGTTTCCGAGATGGTCGGAAAAGAACATAAAGAATTATTAAGAGACATCAGAAGATATGCAAAGCAATTTGCCGAGAGCAAAATTGCGCTGGGCGATTTCTTTGAGGAAAGTGAGTACAAAGATGCCAATAACCAGAGCAGACCATGTTATCTGGTAACAAAGAAAGGTTGTGAATTTATCGCACATAAGTTGACCGGAGTTAAGGGAACAGAGTTCACAGCGAAATACATCAATCGTTTTCATGAAATGGAAGAGGCAGTTAAAAAGCCACTTACCGCATTTGAACAGATTGCTTTGATTGCACAGGGGACGATGGAACTCGAACAGAAAGTTGAGAATGTAGAACAGAAAGTACATTCCATCGAGAACGATATACCGCTGTTTGGTGTGGAGTCGGACGAGATCTCAGCCCATGTAAAACGTATGGGTGTGCAGTTATTAGGCGGCAAACAGTCAGAAGCCTATAAGGATACAGCAATTCGTAAAAGAGTTTACACAGATATATATAACCAGTTAAAGCGTGAATTTGGATTATATGACGATGACGGCAAGACAAAGAGTTATAAGGCATTGAAAAGAAAAGACCTTGCAGAAGCACATGAGTTTGTTGATTGTTATACACTTCCGGCATATCTCGCGGAACAGATCAGGGACTGCAATGCACAGATCAGAATAGGCGGTGCGGATGGAGTATAAATTTACGATCGATTTAAAACCGATCACGAAGAAAAACAGTCAGAGGATCATTAAAAACTCAAAAACAGGACGCCCTAAAATAATACAGTCAGCAGCGTATATGAAATATGAAAAGCAGTGCAAGCCGTATATGCCGCATATAACTACCATCGATCGCAAAGTAAATGTAAAAGCCGTGTATTACATGCCAAACAACCGAAAAGTCGATCTCACAAACCTGCATGAGGCTTTGCATGACATTTTAGTGCACTACAAGGTACTGGCAGATGATAATTACAAGATCATCGTTTCTACGGATGGCAGCTATGTAGATGTTGACAAATGGCATCCACGAACAGAAGTGACAATAACGGACTTGGAAACGGGGTGATGTCTTGAATTACTTAGCTGAGATAAAAGCATTTTACGACAGGCTCGAACTAAACCCGCAGCCCAACACTGTGATCGCCTTATGGCATGCTTTGATGTCCATAGCGAATAAGGCAGGGTGGCCAGATACGTTTACGGTAGCTTCGTCAGTCCTTGGACTTCGGTCTGGATTAAATGCATCAGCGTTAAAAAGAGCGAGGAATAAACTTGCGACGGATGGTTTTATTGAGTGGAAAGCAAGGGGAGGAAATCTTTCGGCACAATATAAGATAAAAAGTCTTGTGGTTCAAAATTATTATAAAAATGAACCACAAAGTGAACCACAAAGTGAACCGCAAAATGAACCACAAAGTGAACCTATTAATAAACAAAGACATAAACAAAAACATAACACACCCCCTATATCCCCCGTGGAGCAGTTTGAGGAATTTGCCGCAGCCTATCCAAAACGGTGTACTGGCTATCTTGTTGAAACAGAATACTGCAATGCGGTACTGGCTGGTGTACCGGAAGATGATCTGGTACTGGCAGCACAGAATTATGCAGATACATGCAGGCGGGAGAAAACAGCAGAGCGATATATCAAAAAGCCGGAGAACTGGCTTCGCGAAAATTTATTTATGCAATACCTGAAAGGAGAGGACCATGGATCAACTGGAAGAAATACTGGAACGCATGAGAAATCACTCAACGAACTCATGCAGGAACGCGGAGACACCGGAGAGTTCCAGGGATTCTGATGTGTGTCCGATCTGCAATGGGGATGAATGGATACTGGTAAAAAAGGACGGTATTGAGCGGGCAGTACCATGTAAATGCCGTGAGCGTGCGGTGATGTCAAGGCGGTTACGGTTTGCGGATATACCGGAGGCATTCCGGGGAATGGATTTAAAGACGTTTCGGATGGATGTGTACCGGAACCCAGACAGTAAAAAGAAAGTGTCAGATGCCTGTAAGATCATAAAAGTGTATCTGGATGATTTCGAGAACCAAAAAGAACAAGGTATGGGACTTTTTATCTGGTCCCGAACTAAGGGTAGCGGAAAAACCCGGATTGCTGCAGGGATCGCCAATGAACTTATGAAAAGTTACGCAGTCAAATTTGCGGTATCGCTGACCATTTTGCAGGAGATCAAGAATACATGGCGAAAGGATGCAGAATACAGCGAGAGCCACTTGCTGGATGCACTTAGTACCGCAGATGTGTTGATTATTGACGATTTTGGTGCGGAATGTCCGGCGGACTGGATCAACGACAAACTGTATCAGATCATCAACGAGCGTTACATAAACCGGAAAGTGACGATTTTTACAAGCAATGAATCACTGGAAACATTGCAGTATGATGACCGCGTCACGAACCGGATCAAAGAACGGACGTACCAGATCGCATTCCCGGAGGAGTCGGTGCGGGATCATATCGCAGAGCGGCACAGGGAAGAGATGATAGAAAAAGTGATGAAAGGACGGAACAATGGGTAAGAGAAAAGGACAAAGCATGTATTCGCCGTACCGGGATGAGATTATAAAAGCATTGGATAAGGGAATGACGGTTAAAGAGATTTTCCGTGAGATTATCTATCCGGCTTTTAATGGTGGCTGCGAGTATGGTGGATTTGTTTATTACATCAATGCAAATGATTTACGGAATGCCACAGATAATGATGGATACGAGGTAGCACCGGAGTGTAACAAATGCGAAAGCCGGGGAATGATGAAACGCGTTGACGAGGATATGAAAGCGTTATGTTACTGCCGCAGGGAAGAAAAAGAGATATGCAGGCTGATTAAGAGTTCCCCGCGCTGGTGCCCGAAGAGAGATCAGAAGAGGCAAGGGGAGATATAAATGTGGAAAGAAGGTAAGAAACGCCGCGTAATTATCGGAAAAATGAATAATAACTTGTCAATGCCGACAAAGCACCCGGACCAGGATGCGTTGAAAAGATTCAGAGAAGTACCGTATCAGTTACGGTACGGGAAGGAGAAAAAGGATGCTGAATAGAGAAAAATATGCGGAAGAGATTTTAAATATTGCGTGTGATGGATGCAATATTGCGTTAATTAATGGGAAACTGGAAAAATGCAGGGGAGTCTGCGATAAATGCGATTTTTGCGATAATGACATTAGAAATGCTGGTCGTTGCAGAGAAAAAGCAAAAGAATGGGCGAACAGCCAGTATGTTGATTGGAGCGAAGTTCCAGTCGATACACCGATTTTGGTCAGAGATTCTGAACTTTTTGCGTGGAGCAAAGAACATTTCGCAAAATATGAAGATGAAACGGTTTATACATGGGATTACGGAAAAACGTCATGGAGCACATACGACGGTAAAATGAGTAGCTATAAATATGCTATGTTGCCGGAAAGTGAGGATCAGAATGAAAATAAGCAGAATTAGAAGCCGGATAGTTAAATCATTAACAGAAGCCTGCGGGTATTCTCCACTAACAAAAGTGGTTTCGGAGGAAGAAATCAACAGAATTCTGGCAGAGGAAGAAAAGACTGGTGGGTGGATTCCGGTAACGGAGAGACTGCCAGAAGAATCTCTTAATAGTATAATCGGTTGGGATACATACCGGAACCGCTGTTGTTTTGTACAATTTTTGGGAGGAAGGTTTGTAATTGGAGATGATACTGATAGCGTAAATATTACAGCTTGGATGCCACTGCCGGAGCCGTACAGAGTAAGCGCAGAAAATGCACAGCCTGAAGAAATGCCACTCACTGAACAGCCGCAGACCAATGCAGACCGAATCCGGAGCATGACGGATGAGGAACTTTTAGATTTCCTTTGCTCAATCGAAACATATGAGCAGGGGAGCGCAAAGACCATTGAGGGCGGTGTAGCAATGTGTTCTGTTACAGAGGTGGAACAATGGCTTAAGGCAGAAAGTGAGGAAAATGATGCAGGATAGATATTTATCCCGTGCCCCTGACATGATGGGAAGATGAGGTGGTGTAGATGCCAATTAAACCGATTTTATTCAACAAACAAATTAGTACCGAAATGGTGAGGGCGATTCTGGACGGGAGAAAGAGTTGTACTCGGCGTATATGCAAAGATGCAAATGAGTATACCGTGCCGGATATGGAATTTTACAATGCTGACAGGCGGACTTATGCAGTACATAACTTTGCTGATAAGGAGCATACGGAGCAGTTAAGCATAGCAGAAAGAACTTGTCCTATTTGTCCGGGCGATATCCTGTATGTCCGAGAAACGTGGAAAAAGGCGCCGAACGGATACTATTACTACGAAGATTGGCAAAGAAATGATATTGCAGATATTACAAAATGGAAACCATCCATTCACATGCCCAAAGAAGCCGCACGCATCTGGCTTAAGGTTATGAATGTGAGAGTGGAGCGGTTGCAGGATATAACACCAAAGGGGGCAGAAAGCGAAGGTGTTGGAAACCTTTTCTATGATGATATCGGATACGGTGAAAAAAATTATGGAACAGAAGTAGACCCAGAGTACGGGATTACAAAGGAGCAATTTGCTTGGCTGTGGGAATCCACCATCAAGAAATCTGACCTTGATCGCTACGGATGGAATGCGAATCCGTGGGTGTGGGTGATCGAATTTGAGCGGTGCGAGAAACCGGAAGGAGTGTGAGGTATGGCTAAAGCAGTATTGGTTATGGATGATCCGGAGTGTTGCGCAGATTGCCAGCTGGCCGATGATGATCCAAGTGGATTGTATTGCGTGCTTGCTGATGATTATTATGATGGATCAGACAGTTCGGAGGATAGAGCGAGTTTTTGCCCGCTTCGGAAATTGCCAGAGAAGATACCAGAGTTGAAATCTGGTTATGAAGATCTCAGCACATCAATACGTCGGGTGGGTTGGAATGCCTGTTTAGATGAGATTTTAAAGGAGAATAGCGGGTTTGAGGGGAATTGAACCCCTCGGTGTCCAATATTGCTTACTCTTTTGCTCTTGTTTCATTGGTTCTGTGCAAAACCCACACACACCTGCACCCGCCGAAACCGTTTTGAAAACATCAACTATTGCCATAAGTGTACCTCCTGAACAAATAAATCTGAATTTACAGTTATTACCGAGATTACACGACCATAAGACAGAGCAACAAGAAAAAATAATAGTAAGCAATGAGATTATTGGCTGTTAGAACACAGATATTATAAAACAACAAATAATAAAATTCAAGAAAGGAGCCGGAACCTATCCGGATAAAAGGCGCGCCGGGTTCCTTTCAAAAAAATGAAAGTAAAGTGTGAAATTTACCGGGATTCCATGCAAAATTACAAAAAGTATGGAATCCCAAAGGCACAGCTTGTAATTGCAGATGTGCCATATAACCTTGGAAACAATATGTACGGCAGTAACCCTATGTGGTATGTCGGGGGCGATAATAAAAACGGCGAGAGCAAACTTGCTGGAAAAGCAGCATTTAATTCGGATTACAATTTTAATCTGTATGAATACTTCCATTTTTGCAGCAAGATGCTTAAGAAAGAGCCAAAGGAAAAAGGCAAAGCACCATGTATGATCGTGTTCTGCAGTTTCCAACAGATACCGACCATGCTCAAAGCAGCAGAAAAACACGGATTCAGGAATAGTATACATCTTACGTTTGTCAAAAATTACTCTGCACAAGTTTTAAAGGCAAACATGAGAGTGGTAGGTGCTACAGAACACGCACTTGTGTTACATAAAGGGTTGCCAGAATCAGACAAGGCAATATGGCTTGGTACCGAGCACGGACTTATCTTTTATCGGGACAAGCTGCCAAAGTTTAACAACGAGGGAAAGATGATCTTTGATTGGATGCCCTGGGAGAAAGATCCAAAAGGGAAATATCCAAATATCCACCCGACACAGAAGCCGGTGCGCCTGTTGAAAAAGCTGATTAAGATCTTTACAGATGAAGGGGATGTGGTGATTGATCCGTGCTGTGGTAGCGGCAGCACACTTCGAGCAGCAATGGAACTTGGTAGACCAAGCTATGGGTTCGAGATTGATCGGAATTTCTACGAGAGAGCCAAGAATGAAATGCTTGTAGAAAATTACGGAGAAGTTTCTATGCGAGCAGAGGACAGAGTGACAGGGCAACGGAATATCTTTGATATGTTGGAGGGGCGGGCATGAGAACAGTATTGAAATATCCGGGAAGTAAATGGAACATAGCTTCAAAATTGGTTGAACTGATACCGGAACATCACAGCTATGTAGAGCCGTTCTTCGGCAGCGGGGCCGTGTTATTTAATAAGCCGGTATCTGATATCGAAACGATCAATGATCTGGATCATGATGTTGTGAATCTCTTCCGGTGCATACAGGAAGATGCGGAACGTCTGGCCAGAATGGTAATGACTACACCATTCAGCCGTGAAAAATATGAGGATACATATAAATTGGATGTATGGGAGCTGATGATGCCGGATGAACCGTACCATAAAGCATTGCGATTTCTGGTTCAGTGCTGGCAAGGGCACGGGTTCCGTACCAATGGCAGCAAGGTAGGATGGAAAAATGATGTACAGGGCAGAGAAAGAGCTTATGCATTATGGAACTGGTACCGTCTGCCGGAATGGATCATTGACATAGCGGAACGGTTGCGCATGGTACAGATCGAGAACCGCCCGGCGGTGGAAGTGATTGAGAGATTTAATTACAGAAATGTTTTTATGTACATTGACCCACCGTATGTTTTGAGTACCAGAGCAGGAAAACAATATAAACATGAGATGACAGATGCGGATCACGAGGAATTATTGAAAGCGTTACTGCAGAGTAAAGCAAAGATTATGATTTCGGGTTACGAGTCAGAAATGTATAACGACTATCTGAACGGATGGGAGAAAAAACAGTTTTCAAGCTGTGCGGAGCACGGAAAGCTACGGATGGAAACGGTGTGGATGAACTATGAGCCGGATCCACAGATGAAACTTAATTTTTCGGAGGTGCTACCATGAAATTATTTGATAAAGTAAAATGCAAAGGCTTCTATAAACCATTTAAAGACGGAAGATGGCTGTATCTCGACAGGGAAACATTAACTGCTGATGCAATGGACAATAATCTGGCAGATGGAAACAATGATGGCACTGTCGAAAAGAATGTTGAATATATCGAGAAAACTTATTTCAAACACGTTGATAAGAATTTCATCGGCGTAATTGTCGGATATAAGAATATTGTTATCAAAGGTTATCTTGATGTAGTCTATCAAGACGAATGTGATGTAGGTGTCGGAGTTATTCCAGAAGCGTTTTATATATCGAAAAGAGCAAAAGAAACAGTAAAATGTGCAGTTGTTTATTATGCGAACAATTTAAAACATTATGTTCCATTGGAAGATTTGGAGGTGCTGCCATGATACAGACAGCAGAAGATAAAGTGAAAGAGTACCGCCAGTGCATCCACAGAGAAATAGAACACTGGAAAGATATCAATCAGAACGGGTGTAATGATCCGTTCTGGTCTGATGGATACAATATGAATCTGGTGCGAAATCACATTATTTATTATCAGTCAAAGATCCGCGAGGCCTGCACAGAAAATCAGTTGCCATTACCAGAGGAATATTATTTATCCCTACCGCCGGAAGTGGACAATAATTATATGGCAAATCTTAAGCAGAAACCACGGGTTGAGAGATTGCGTCAGTTAGGGAGGATCATGACTGGACGCATTTACCAGTACGACGAGAACCAGATGAGTTTATTTTAGAACTAGATAACAAAACCAAGCGATCATCATACCACCTTCTGCAGTAGTGTGTGCGGCGGATGGGAGATGATACGGAAAGAGAGGAAGAATTACATGAAATATACGGTAGAACTGACGGAAAACGGAATTAATGAAACATTGGAATTGAATGGAATAACTTACAGAAAAGAATGGACAAGGTTGGAAAATGGTTTACTTCAGTGCTCACAGAAAGATTTCTCGGAGCAGATGAGAGAGAATGGACATGATGGAGACCTTATAGAGAGAGCAGCAGAAGTATTTGACAGCTTTTTGGCAGGAGACGTAGATGATATCAGGGATTGTTATGATTAAGGAGAACGTGTAATTATGCTCAATAGCAAGGTATATACAAAAAAGTGCGTGATCTGCGGAAAAGAATACAAATCAATATCAGTCAGAGCACTTACCTGTGGGAAGCAGTGCCGGAATGAGTACCACAGAAGAAAAGATAGGGAAAAAAGAAGCGTAAAAACATGTAGAAACAGTACATTAGATAATGTTTTAGGAAAAGCAAGAGAAGCCGGCATGAGCTACGGAAAATATGTGGCAATGATGGACGGTACACCGAAGATCTGGCAGGGAGAAGAATAGAGCAAGCAAGTTTTAGAGGGGGAATGTGCGTGAATGAAAAAGAAGTATACGAGATCTGCATGAGCGTGGACAGCATCATAGCTGATAAACTGACAGAATCAATCATTATTGGGACCAGTTACGACATGCTTGAAGCACACTACGGCATTCTTCCAATCAGCAGGCGTAGCTTTTACAGGAGAAAGGGCACAGCGCAGAGGCTTATGCGGCAGAGAATGGCGCATTTGGTGGAAGAAAAGAACGGGCAGTATATGATTGTATGGGGAAGAGAGGAATAACAGCCTCTCTTTTATTATGCCCTAAAGTTGGCACAAATCCATGCTTGACCTGTCTTATAATTATGATATGAGGAAAGGACTATGCCATGTATAAAACACAGAGAAATTACGAAAATGCACAGAGGATGTTATTTGATGGAGTTGGTCAGTATGACATACCGGAGTTAGAGCCTGTACAATTTGATAATGCAGAATTTATCGGATTCAATTATGCGAGGAACGCAAAAGAACCGGAGAATAAGGCAGTACATTTCTTCCTGGATGATTACCAGTTTACCAGAGTATGGACAGACCCGGATAAGTACACGGCAATGTTGCAACGGTTTAGGTATGTGCTGACACCGGATTTCAGTCTGTATACGGATTTTCCAAAGTCGTTACAGATCTATAACCATTACCGTAAGCACTGGCTCGGCGCGTACTGGCAGATGCATGGAATTAATGTTATTCCTACGATTTGCTGGAGCGATCGGAAGTCGTTTGAATGGTGCTTTGATGGAGAACCTACACAGGGTGTTGTTGCGGTCTCTTCTGTCGGGACACAGAACAGCACAGAAAAGAAACAGCGGTTTTTGGATGGCTATCTTGAGATGGTAGAGAGATTACAGCCTACACAGATTATTTTTTATGGCAGAGTCCCAGGCGAGTGTAAGGGAAATATCGTCCATATCAAACAGTTCAGCGAGAAGTGGCATGAGGCGGAGGTGGCGCAGTGGTAGTGGATTTACAATTTTTTGGTGGACGTGGTGGCTCTAGCGGATTTGGGAAATTAAGTGGAAATGTTGTCATAAGTAAGGAAAATACACCACATGGAACGGTGTTCTATATGACTGGTACCAGAGATGTATTGTCACATTGGGATGACGAAGATAATTATCACGAAAAGAAAATCAAGATAAAAGAAAATGTTAGAAGTAGTTTTAAATCGAGAGAAGAAGCTGTTAAATATGCAAAGAAAAATGGCTATAAATATTTAAGTCTTTGAAAGGATACTGAATGGGTGGAAGAGGAGCAAGTAGTGGATTAAGCGAAAATAAAAATCCGTATGGCGGTCAGTATCATACGATATTAGAACATGAGAATGTCAAATTTGTAAAAGCAAATTCCAGAAACTCAGAATCACTTTTTGAAACGATGACGGAGGGCAGAGTGTATGTGACCGTGGGAGGGAATGATTTGCTGAAAATTACATATTACGATGAGCAGAATAAAAGAAAGAAACAAATAGATCTCAATCATCCACATAAAGGGATAAAACCACATGTGCATCATGGATATAATCATAACGAAAATGATAATTCCAAAGGAGCAACTGGATTATTACCCAAGGAAAAGAAGATGGTTGAGAAGGTAGAACGTATATGGTACAATCATATAAACAAGAAACAGTAGCTTAAATAAAAGCGGCGTCAACCAACGCATGGTTTCCGAGTGATCGGGGTGTTTCTTGTTAGCAAGCGTAGTATACTCTGGTGATTACGCCTTGATAGAGGAGAGTTCGGTTCGACTCCGAACACTTGCGACAATAAGGATGTACCATAACGGTACGTCCTTTTTTATTGCCATGAAAGGAGATGATTGGTTGGCAGCAAAGAAAAATCCATTAGCTGATGAGGCATATGAACTGTATAAGGACGGCATGAAGCTGGTGGACATTGCTGACCAGCTTGGGAAACCGGAAGGAACAATCCGCAGATGGAAAAACACATATGACTGGGATAACGAACGTTCGGATTGCAAAGCGAACGAAAGCGAACGTCCAAAACGAACGAAAGATAAGAAAAACGGGAAGAAGTTGACGCCAAAGCAGGAAGCATTTGCTGCTGAATATATTAAGAACGGTGGAAACGCTACGCGAGCAGCAAAGGATGCGGGATATGCAGAAGCGAGAGCAGCTATCACAGGATGCGAGAATGTAAGGAAAAGTAATATTTCGGAAAGTATCGCCGAGCAGATGGAGCGTATCGAGAAAGAACAGCACCGCGACATTATGAGTCTTGCAGAAATACAGGAACGCAGAAGCATGATAGCAAAAGGAGTGTTGAGGGATGGAGAGGGATATACACCGGAGTTCAAAGATCAGCTTAAGGCAATGGACGGACTGGAAAAAGCACTGACGATAGCAGAAAAGCAGAGAATTGAACGGGAGGAGAAGGAGAAACGCGAGAAAGCACCATTGTGGACAGTACCCATTACTGATATTACATCAGATTTTGTAGAGATCTACCGAACAGTGCATGAAGCATTTGCCGGGGAGATAGATGTGCATGAGATTGTATCTAAGGGCGGTCGTGGTTCTATCAAGTCCAACTTCTGGGGAGACCTGGCATACGAGACCATACGGCAAGATCCACAGGCACATATTGTATATACCAGACGATACAAGGTTGACTTGCGTGGATCTGTTTATAACCAGTTCATGAAGACTGTGATCCGGTACAATGATCTGGATAACTGGGATTTCAAACAGTCTCCTATGTGCGCGGTGTATAAGCCGACCGGACAGATGGTTATGTTTGTGGGAGCGGATAAACCTATCAGTTTAAAATCGTTTAATGTTCCATTTGGATATGTAAAAATGCTGATCCATGAAGAATGTGACGAAATGGCAGGCGTGGAGCAGATGGATAATATCGAAGATACATTTCTCAGATCTGATACGCCAGCGTTGGATATCAAGATATTCAACCCACCGAAGAGTAAGAACAACTTCATGAACCAGTACGTGGAAGAGTGCCGGAATAAACCGCAGACCAGGATTTGCCACAGCTATTATTACAATGTGCCGGTGAAGTGGCTTGGTAAACGATTCTTTGAGCGTGCTGAGTGGTTCAAGGTACATAAGCCGTTGTACTACCGCAATAATTACCTGGGAGAAGTAACCGGTACCGGTGGTGGCATCTTTGATAATGTGGAAGAGCGGACCATCACGGACGCAGAGATAGAGAATCTGCCATTTCTCTATTATGGCCTGGACTTTGGTTTTGAGCACCCGCAAACATTTGAAGTTGCCTACTATGACGAGGACACAGATACATTGTATTGCGTGTCGGAGGTATTTGCCAAGCGGTGCAAGAACAGCGCATTTGCCCGAAAGATTAAGGAATACATTACAGAAGAGATCATATGTGACTCGGCGCGGCCAGATGCCATTGCAGAGTTGCAGGATTGGGGATTTAATGCGATCGGTGCCAAAAAGCGTTGGGGTTCCGGCAAGGGAAGGGATTATTGCTGGGAATGGCTGCAGCAGACCACAAAGATTGTGGTTGATCCGGAACGATGCCCGCACCTTGCGCATGAGCTTACAACCTTGGAGCATGAGCAGTTGGCAGACGGTAGCTTTTCAGATGCGTACCCAAAGATTGGCGAGGACTGTGTAATGGCACTGATCTATGGATTGAACCGCGTGATTATGGAGAGTCGCCGCAACAATGGACTTTATGATGATGAGATAGACGAAGATGAGGAGGAAGAGGACGATGGAGAATATGAAGATTAATGTTCTCGGAACAGAATACAAAATTGAGACACACAAAGTATCAGAGGATAAGTATCTGGAAGAAAATAGCTTAGCCGGTTATTGTGGCGAAGAGAGCAAATTGATTGTTGTTGCGGATATGTCAGAAGAAAAATACTTTGACCTGAGTGAAGAAGAACAGAAGTCATACAGGAAAAAGACGTTGCGCCATGAAATTGTGCATGCATTTTTGAACGAGAGTGGATTATCAGATTCTTCAAACCAGTATAATGGCGGTTGGGCAAAAAATGAAGAAATGGTTGATTGGCTTGCTATTCAGTGGCACAAGATAGATGAAGTATATAAACAGCTTGGCATTTAAGGCGGTGACATATGAACATATTCACACGAGTAAAGGAGTTTTTCATGAATCTATTCAAAACAAGTGCAGAGAAAGAATTTGGTGTTGATATTATATCCTCTGATCTGATGGAGATGGCACAGATCGAGTGGCAGAACATCATTAAGGGTAGACCGTACTGGATGAGCAAGAACGTGCGCACAATCAATTTTGCAAAGTTTCTCTGCTATTACACCAGCAAAAAGACCTGTCTGGATCTCAATGTGACAATCAGCGGTAGTGACAGGGCGGATTATATCAATCAGTGCATTGGTGCAATGATCCAGAAGTCCATCCGGGATAAGGTAGAGGATGCCTGCGGCGCGGGCGGCATTATTCTTAAGCCGAGCGGCACATATAATCCGGCGGGAGCAATCGACTATGTAATGCCAGGCAACTTTGCAGTGACAGAGAAGAACAGCAACGGGGATATCCTTGGGGTTATATTTATTGACCGGCGGATCAAGGGAGATAATTACTATACCAGATTGGAGTATCAGCACTTTACATCTTCAATCTCTGACGATGGAGAAGGAGTTGGAAGAACATACACCATTGAGAATAAGGCTTTCAGATCAAAGGGCAGCGACAGTCTGGGGCGCAGCATTGCACTGGCAGATGTACCGGAGTGGAAGAATATACCGGAATCAGTCACAATCTCCAATGTGGAAAAGCCATTGTTTGGGTATTTCAAGATGCCGTATAACAACACCATTGACTATACATCACCGGAGGGCGTGGCAGTATTTGCAAATTGTATCGAGGAACTGTGCAATCTGGATGTAGCGTGGAGCAGGAAAGATGATGAGGTCGATGATTCACAGCATATTACATTTATTGATGAAAATGCATTGATGAAACGCGATAAGAATACTGGAGATAAGGAAAGACTTGAACTTCCAAGATTTGTAAAGGGATTGAGGATGGGGGTTGAAGCTTCTAATACGGTTAATGAACATGTACCAACACTGTTGACAGAACAGAGAGTTGCAGATATTAATTCCATTTTATCTATGATATCAACCAAGGCAGGATTCTCACAGGGGCAGTTTGTTCTTGATCACAAGACAGGGATCGCCACAGCAACGGAGATTGAAAGTGACGACAGCGAGACCGTGGAGACCATCACAGATATGAGGAATGCACTGAAATCTGCGATCAAGGATCTGGTATATGCACTGGACAAATACTGCGATGTATTTTTTAATATGCCGAGCGGGTACGTCAACGCACTGGATGAAAGCGTAGCGGATGAAGATGTATTTTATTTTAAGGATCTGCTGGCATCGTTTGAACAGGATCGAACCAGAGCATATCAGCTTATGATGAATGGTGTATACAGTAAACGAAAATACCTCAAAGAATATGAGGGATTTAATGATAAAGAGATTGATGAGATGTTTGCGGAGTGTGACGAAGAAAATGCAGGGGGGGACAAAGGCGGACTGTACGGGGAGGAATAAAGATGGTGCTAAAAATAATCATGCTCTTATTTTGTGTTTTATTTATAGAAGAAATGGATAAGGCAAGGAAAAAGAAAAAAATATGTGACACAATTTACTGGGGATTTTTAATGGTAAGTGCGGCGATTGCAGTATGGGGGATGTAAATGAGGTACGACAGGACCGTTGGAAACGTAAATATAAGGCTTGATACAAGCAGAATTGACGGAAATCTTAGACGCGCACAGGATAAACTGGACATGCAGGTCTTGAATGACATGATTCCATATATGCCGTTTCAACAGGGATCTATGGTAGGAGCGACGAATATTATTGAACCTGGATTGATTGAGACGAATGTGG
>OGYK01001782.1_pt1 | contig 15056 bp, 12 predicted proteins | sample 1576501 | NCBI WGS metagenome assembly OGYK01 (sample SAMEA3541530, study PRJEB24748) | human gut metagenome | biome: human gut; feature: human-associated habitat; material: faeces | place: China | collected 2012
GTTGCTCAGGTACTTAAAAAAAATATTTTATAATAGTGTTGCGGAATTAAGGTCATACTTTTTTTGATTTGAAACTTGTCTATGAGGTAGGTCCTGAAAGTTTCTTTCCACCGCCAACTGTCAAATCAGCCCTGTTAAACATTAAAAGAAAACAGTTATTTTTTGATTTTAAGTTTAAAGCCAAATACTTAGCATTTATTTCCTGTCTGTTAGAGAAACCTGATTTATCTGTAAAAACAGCTTTAAAGTCGATTTTCAGGAAAAGTCAGGTCAGGTCAATTTCGGAAAAATTCGGTTTAAACCTTAATGCTCAAATTGTTTGTTTGTCTCCAAGTCAATGGGTAAACTGTTTTTTGGAAATGCTGGAAGTTGTCCCTGAAAAATTTCATCCTTCGTAGTTCAAAGTCGGGTGGTTGTCAAGATGATTTTTCTGGTTTGGTGTCGTCTTTTAAGCTGCCGCATAACAAATTAATAATACCAAATAAAAATACGTATAGATTAAAAAAGTTCTTTGTGCTTTTGTCAGGGAACTTTTTTTTCGTAAATTTGCGTTCAATTATGCGGCAGTAATAATATACATATTAATACGAGTTAAGAATCCTGTAGTTTTCCACATGCTACGAGGAGGTATTAAAAGGTGCGTTTCGGCAATGCATCTATTGTAGTATATTATTGCTTAATCCAAATGAATATTATAAATTTAGGAATTCTTGCTCACATTGATGCAGGAAAAACTTCCGTAACCGAAAATCTGCTATTTGCCTGCGGAGCAACGGAAAAGCGCGGCAGTGTTGATAAAGGTGACACCATAACAGACTCTATGGATATAGAAAAACGTAGAGGAATTACTATTCGGGCTTCTACGACATCTATTGTTTGGAATGGTGTGAAATGCAATATCATTGACACTCCGGGACACATGGATTTTATTGCAGAGGTGGAGCGGACATTCAAAATGCTTGATGGAGCAGTCCTCATATTATCGGCAAAGGAAGGCATACAAGCACAAACAAAGTTGCTGTTCAAGACTTTGCAAAAACTGCAAATCCCGACAATTATATTTATCAATAAGATTGATCGTGCCGGCGTAAATCTTGAGCGTTTATATCTGGACATAAAAACAAATCTGTCGCAAGACGTCTTGTTTATGCAAACGGTTGTCGATGGAGTAGTTTACCCGATTTGCACCTCAACAGATATAAGGGCAGAACACAAAGAATTTGTATGCAACCATGACGACGATATATTAGAACTATATTTGGCGGATAAAGAAATCTTACCGGCAGATTATTGGAATGCGATAATCGCTCTTGTGGCAAAAGCCAAAGCCTATCCGGTCTTGCATGGATCAGCAATGTGCAATATTGGCATCAATGAGTTGTTAGACGCCATCATTTCTTTTATATTTCCTCCGGCATCAGTCCCAAATAGACTTTCAGCTTATCTTTATAAAATAGAACATGCCCCCAAAGGGCATAAAAGAAGTTTTCTAAAAATTATTGACGGAAGTCTGAGACTTCGAACCGTTATAAAAGTCAATGATTCGGAAAAATTCATCAAGATTAAAAATCTAAAAACCATTTATCAGGGCAAAGAGATAAATGTTGATGAAGTGGTTGCTAATGATATCGCAATTATAGAAGATATAGAAGAATTAAGAATCGGAGATTATTTAGGTGTTAAACCTTGTCTGATTCAAGGATTATCTCATCAGCATCCCGCCCTCAAATCTTCTGTCCGACCAGACAAGCCCGAAGAGAGAAGCAAGTTGATATCCGCTCTAAATGTATTGTTTATTGAAGACCCGTCTCTGTCCTTTTCCATAAATTCATATAGTGATGAATTGGAAATCTCGTTATATGGTTTAACCCAAAAAGAAATCATACAAACATTGCTGGAAGAACGATTCTCCGTAAAGACCCATTTTGATGAAATCAAGACTATCTACAAAGAACGACCTAAAAAGAAGGTGAATAAGATTATCCATATCGAAGTCCCTCCCAACCCTTACTGGGCCTCAATAGGACTGACTCTGGAACCTTTACCGATAGGGTCAGGGGTGCAAATCGAAAGTGAAATCTCCTTTGGTTATCTGAACCATTCTTTTCAAAATGCCGTTTTTGAAGGAATCCGTATGTCTTGCCAATCGGGATTGCATGGATGGGAAGTGACGGATTTGAAAGTAACCTTTACTTATGCCCTTTATTATAGTCCGATAAGTACCCCTGCCGATTTTAGACAATTGTCTCCTTATGTCTTCAGGTTGGCTTTGCAACAATCAGGAGTGGATATTCTCGAACCGATGCTCTATTTTGAGTTACAGATACCACAAGTAGCAAGTTCCAAAGCTATTACAGATCTGCAAAAAATGATGTCTGAGATTAAAGGTATCAGTTGTAATAAAGAGTGGTGTCTTATTGAAGGGAAAGTTCCATTAAATACAAGTAAAGACTATGCTTCAGAAGTAAGTTCATACACTAAAGGCTTAGGCACTTTTATGGTTAAGCCGTGTGGGTATCAAATAACAAAAGGCGGTTATTCTGATAATACCCGTATGGAAGAAAAGGATAAACTTTTATTCATGTTTGAAAAATCAGTATCATCAAAATAATGGAACGATCCAGGAATTTCTATAAGACAATACGGTTGGGGTATATACTTATCTCCGTTCTTATCGGATGTATAGCATATAATAGCTTCTATGAATGGCAGGAGATAGAAGCATTAGAACTTGACAATAAAAAAATAGACGAGTTCCGAAAAGAGATAAACAATATCAATATTCAAATGATAAAATTTTCTCTATTTGGTGAAACAATACTGGAATGGAACGATAAAGATATCGAGCATTACCATGCACGGCGTATGGCAATGGACAGTATGCTCTGCCGTTTCAAAGCTACCTATCCGGCAGAGCGTATAGACAGCGTACGCCATCTTCTCGAAGATAAGGAACGGCAGATGTGCCAAATCGTTCAAATACTTGAACAACAACAAGCCATCAACGATAAGATAACCAGTCAAGTACCTGTAATCGTGCAGAAGAGTGTACAGGAACAGCCCAAGAAGTCCAAGCGCAAAGGTTTCTTGGGCATCTTCGGCAAAAAGGAAGAAGCGAAACCAACTGTGACTACCACGATGCACCGTTCCTTTAACCGGAATATGAGAACCGAACAACAGGCACAAAGCCGCCGCTTATCGGTTCATGCCGATAGCCTTGCCGCACGAAATGCGGAACTTAACAGGCAACTGCAAGGACTGGTTGTTCAAATAGACGGGAAAGTACAAACTGACCTACAAAAGCGGGAAGCCGAGATAACAGCCATGCGGGAACGGTCGTTCATTCAGATTGGGGGCTTGACAGGGTTCGTTATACTGCTACTGGTCATATCATATATCATCATACACCGAAATGCCAACCGCATCAAGCGATATAAACAGGAAACCGCAGATTTAATCGAGCGACTGCAACAAATGGCAAAGCGAAACGAGGCACTGATAACCTCCCGCAAGAAAGCCGTACATACCATTACCCATGAATTACGCACACCGCTGACTGCAATAACGGGCTATGCCGGACTGATACAAAAAAACTTCAATGCGGATAAAACCGGGATGTATATCCGAAATATTCAGCAATCCTCCGACCGTATGCGTGAAATGCTTAATACTCTTCTGAGTTTCTTCCGGCTGGACGACGGCAAGGAACAGCCTAATTTCTCCACGTGTAGGATTTCATCAATAGCGCATACGCTCGAATCAGAGTTTATGCCAATTGCCATAAACAAGGGACTTGCTCTTACTGTGACGAATCACACGGATGCTGTTGTACTGACCGATAAGGAACGCATTCTACAAATTGGAAATAACCTGCTGTCAAACGCCATCAAGTTCACTGAGAACGGTGCCGTTTCTCTGACAATGGGGTATGATAACGGTATGCTGAAACTTATCGTCAAAGATACGGGTTCGGGTATGACCGAAGAGGAACAGCAACGTGTGTTCGGTGCGTTTGAACGTTTGTCAAACGCTGCCGCAAAGGACGGCTTCGGATTAGGTCTTTCCATTGTTCAGCGCATTGTGACAATGCTCGGCGGCACAATCCAGCTGAAGAGCGAGAAAGGCAAGGGCAGCCGTTTCACGGTGGAGATACCCATGCAGTCAGCCGAGGAATTGCCGGAACGGATAAATAAAACACAGATTCATCATAACCGAACACTCCATGATATTGTTGCCATCGACAATGACAAGGTACTTCTCCTAATGCTGAAAGAAATGTATGCACAAGAAGGGATACATTGCGACACTTGCACCGATGTTGCGGAACTGATGGAAATGATACGCCGGAAAGAATACAGTCTGCTTCTGACCGATTTGAATATGCCGGATATAAACGGCTTCGAGCTGTTGGAACTGCTACGCACCTCCAATGTGGGCAATTCAAGGATCATTCCGATTATTGTAACAACCGCTTCGGGCAGTTGCAACAGAGAGGAACTTTTAGAACGTGGATTTTCCGATTGCCTTCTCAAGCCGTTTTCCATATCGGAGCTGATGGAAGTTTCCGACAAGTGCGCCATGAAAGGTAAACAAAATGAAAAGCCTGATTTCTCCTCCCTACTGTCTTACGGCAATGAATCCGTCATGTTGGATAAACTGATAGCGGAAACCGAAAAGGAAATGCAGTCGGTCAGGGATGCGGAACAACGGAAAGACTTTCAAGAACTGGACGCCCTGACACACCACCTACATAGTTCGTGGGAGATACTGCGTGCCGACCAACCATTAAGGGAACTTTATAAACAGCTTCATGGGAGTGCCGTTCCCGATTATGAAGCATTGAACAACGCCGTGACTGCCGTATTGGATAAGGGTTCGGAGATAATCCGGCTGGCAAAAGAAGAAAGGAGAAAATACGAAAATGGATAAAACAAAAATCATCGTGGTGGAGGACAACATCGTATATTGCGAGTTTGTCTGCAACCTGCTGGCACGGGAGAAATTCCGTACCGTGCAGGCTTTCCACCTCTCGACAGCGAAGAAACTTCTGCAACAAGCCACTGACAATGATATAGTAGTTTCTGATTTGCGTTTGCCTGACGGTGACGGCATCGACCTATTGCGCTGGATGCGCAAAGAAGGCATGACGCAGCCGTTCATCATCATGACCGACTATGCCGAAGTACATACGGCGGTTGAAAGCATGAAACTCGGTTCGCTGGACTACATACCCAAGCAACTCGTGGAGGACAAACTCGTGCCTTTGCTCCGCACCATACTGAAAGAGCGGAATATCGGGCGAAGCCGCATGCCCGTATTTGCCCGTGACGGTTCAGCCTTTCAGAAAATCATGCACCGGATAAGGCTGGTAGCTCCTACCGACATGAGCGTACTGATATTCGGGGAGAACGGTACTGGCAAAGAGCATATTGCCCATCTACTGCACGATAAAAGCAAGCGTTCAGGCAAGCCTTTCGTGGCGGTGGACTGCGGCTCACTCACCAAAGAGCTTGCACCATCGGCGTTCTTCGGACACGTCAAAGGAGCGTTCACTGGTGCTGAAAACACAAAGAAAGGCTATTTCCACGAGGCGGAAGGCGGCACATTGTTTTTAGACGAAGTGGGTAATCTCGCACCAGAAACTCAACAGATGTTACTCCGTGCCATACAGGAACGGCGGTTCCGTCCCGTTGGCGACAAGTCCGACCGCAGTTTCAACGTCCGCATCATCGCCGCCACCAACGAGAATCTGGAAAAGGCGGTCAATGAAAAGCGTTTCCGGCAGGATTTGTTATACCGCCTACATGACTTTGAAATAACCGTTCTGCCCTTACGTGACTGTCAGGAGGACATCATGCCGCTGGCGGAGTTCTTCCGTGAGATTGCCAATAAGGAATTGGAGTGCAAGGTTAGCGGTTTCAGTTCCGAAGCACGGAAAGCGTTGCTGACCCATTCATGGCCGGGCAACGTGCGCGAACTTCGACAGAAAATCATGGGTGCGGTGTTGCAGGCTCAGACGGGACTTGTCACAAAAGAGCATCTGGAACTTGGGATAACCGAAACAACCTCTGTTACCGGCTTCTCCCTACGCAACGACGAGGAAGATAAAGAGCGGATTCTGCGTGCTTTGAAGCAGGCTGACGGGAACCGGAAGGTCGCTGCCGAATTGCTTGGAATAGGCAGGACAACACTCTATAATAAACTGGAAGAATATGGATTGAAGTATAAATTTGAGCAACCATAGCCCGCAATTCGCTGAAAATGGCTATCTTTGCATGACATATCAGAAGGTAACGGCGATTGGCAGAGCCTTTTGCCGCCTATATATAACATAAGACCGCAAGGCGTCCTAATGGGAATCTGGAAAATTAACATTAACAGGAACTATTGCGTGATTGCTTATGCTATGCCTACGCATAGCGTGCATTCACCTATTCCTGTTAAGGGCATTCCAGAGCCTCCATTAGTGATAGCGTGGATTGCACGCTACTTTTTTGCCCTTGCCCAACGAAAGGAAACGCTAATGGGTAAAGTACAGATTCTTGCCGTCCTCACGATGGACGGTTGTCAAAGCTCCGAGTTATATTGCAAAGCGTATAAGGAACTGCGCCTTGAAGATTGCGGTATCAACGAGATAAGGGAAAACGCCCTTTATCATATCACACCCGACTATTCCATCTCTATGCTCGACGAATGGCGGAAATCCGCAACAGACATCTGCTATCTGGCGGAAGTCACTCCTGAAAAGGCGGACTACATCAATGGGCTGTTACGTATGCGTGTGGTGGATGAAATCATACTTTATACGCTTCCTTTCATTGCCGGAACGGGAAAGCGTTTCTTCCAGTCCGCCTTGCCACAGGAACAATGGACGCTGACCTCGCAGAAGGTGTACCGCAACGGAGTGGTCCGCCATATCTATAAAGCGTGCGTTTGATGTCCGGAAAATGGACGAATGTTCAGGAAATGAACACTTTAAGTCGAAAATAATTCCTGACAGACAAATAAATTGCAAAATTATCACACTGAAATCCAGCACCTTGCAGAGAGTGTGCCGGATTTTTTATTTTATGAACACGCTTTTTGCCAATCATATTCATGTGCGCATACCGAAAAACAGAGTGTAAAATTTCAAAATTGACAGGATATGAATTATTTCTTATTGGCGGAAACCGAGTTCTTCCGCCGTATAAACGAAGCCGGGGACTGCAATATGGAAACGGCATATACGGCTTTCGCCACGCAAGTAATCGAGCTATGCAGCGGCAATGTGGACACCAACCGCACCATCATCGCACTGGCTTACATCGAAATCGAGTTGCAGCACCATCCCATGCGCAATCTTCCCGAAGAAAAGAGGGAGGTTGCAGCCTATATCAGCAAGGCACTCTCTTTAGTGAGGAAGATGCAGAAGTTCCTTGCCGCTCCCCAAGTGCCACCACTAATCCCCATCCGTACATCCTCCGACAACACAACCGAAAATCCCGCCTCACCCCTGCAATGGACGGGCAACGCCATCGACCTCGTGGAACTTATCTACGGCATCAACGAGATGGGCTGCATCAACAACGGCAACATGCCGCTCAAACAGCTCGCCCCGCTCCTCTACAAGATTTTCGGTATCGAATCAAAGGACTGCTACCGTTTCTATATCGACATCAAACGCCGGAAAAACGAAAGCCGCACTTACTTCCTTGACAGGATGCAGGAGAAACTGAACGAGAGGATGCTCCGCGACGAGGAAATGGAACGTTTGAGAAAATAATCCTGTACCAATGATGAATCAGGGGGTGACGTTATGTCATTCTCTGATTTTTTGTAGGTTTTGTCCTGCTGTGTAGATACATTTCGTTATCTATTCGCCCGAAAACCAGCGAAAAGCACTATCTTTGTACCCACGTTACAGAATTGTATATGAGCATAGACAACCTCGACATAATAAAACGGTTGATAGCCGAAAAAGAATGCGGACGGGTGGAGTTCAAGGAAACCACCGGACAGTTGGAGCGCGGCATGGAAACGCTTTGCGCCTTCCTTAACGGCGAAGGCGGCACGGTATTGTTCGGTGTCACCGACAAGGGAAAAATCATCGGACAAGACGTGAGCGACAAAACCAAGCGGGATATAGCGGACGCGATCCGGCGTATCGAGCCGTTTGCCACAGTTGAAGTTTCTTATACTGAAATACCAGACACTGGCAAAAGTGTCATCGCACTGTCTGCGGAAGAACAAAGATATATGCGTCCGTTCTCTTACAAAGGACGGGCTTACCTGCGGGTGGAAAGCGCGACATCCATCATGCCGCAGGAGATATATAACCAATATCTGATACAGCGGGGCGGGAAATACGCTTGGGAGGCAATAGCAAATCCTGACCTTAAAATATCCGACCTTGACGAACATGCCGTCATTAGTGCTGTTCGCGGGGGAATCAGAAGCGGTCGTTTACCTGAAGCAACCATAAGGGAAGACTTGCCGACCATTCTCGAAAAATTCAGTCTGTTGCATGACGGGAAACTTAACAATGCTTCAGCAGTGCTGTTCGGTCATGATTTTTATTATTATCCCCAATGCCTGCTCCGTCTGGCGCGTTTCAAAGGCACGACGAAAGACGAGTTTATAGACAATCAACGTGTCACTGGGAATATCTACGCGCTGCTGGATGCTGCAATGGCGTTCTTTTTCAAACATCTGTCACTTTCCGGTAAGATAGAAGGGCTGTACCGTGAGGAAGAACTGGAAATCCCGTACAAGGCATTGAGAGAGTGCTGCACAAATGCGTTGTGCCACCGCCTGTACCACCGTCCCGGCAGTTCGGTGGGAATCGCCATCTATGACGACCGTGTGGAAATAGAGAACAGCGGGACATTTCCGCCGGATATAACAATGGAAAAACTGTTAAGCGGGCATAATTCAGAACCGCAAAATCTAATCATAGCAAACGTGCTGTATAAAAGCGAGGTCTTGGAAAGTTGGGGACGGGGCATCGGGCTTATGATAAGCGAGTGCCGGCGTGTCGGCATTCCGGACCCCGAATTTCACACGGACGGAAACAGCGTATGGGTCGTTTTCCGCTATACCCGGAAAGCAGTCGGGTCATACCCGACAGTCACCCCACAGTCGCCCGATAGTTACCCGACAGTTACCCCGCAAGTGGGAAAAGTTCTGTCTGCAATCGGGAATCAGACACTATCGACAAAAGATGTTATGGAAATGATAGGATTGAAGGACAAAAGCAATTTTCTGGAGCTTTATCTGTATCCTGCAATAAGGTTGGATTTAGTAGAACCGATTTATCCGGAAAAGCCGAAACACCCGCGACAGAAATACCGTCTTACGGAGAAAGGTCTGGATTTAATTAAAAATAAATAGTCATGAACTCGCAAACTGTAGAAATAACATCTGCTGGCATTAGGAAAATATTGAATAAATATACTCCAGAGCGAGCTATTGCCGAATATGTATGGAATGGATTTGATGCAAAAGCAACCGTTGTAAATATTGATTTTGAAATTGACAATGCAGAATTGGACACAATCAAAAATATTAGAATAACAGACAATGGTACAGGCATCTGCTATGAAGAATTACCTATAAAATTCAAAAAATTCTATGAGTCTCAAAAGAGAATAGCCAACGAGAATAATACTGAATTTACAAGAGGAAAAAACGGTTATGGTCGTTTTACTTTCTATAAATTTGCGAGATTTGCTAATTGGGAAACACGCTATAGTAAAGATGCACAAATAATGTCTTATGACATTAGAATTGATAGCGATACTTTAAAAGACTACACTACAACAGAGCCACTTGTATCTGATGACACAACAACAGGTACTTGTGTCGTTTTTAATGAGATTTCTTCTGATATTTCCAGTTTGTTTATAACGAAGACTCTTATCCCTTATCTAAAGGCTGAATTTGCGTGGTTTTTAGAATTGAAATCCGAATATCAAATATACATCAATGGGCAAGAATTAGATTATTCTTCTATAATAGCAGAACAAGAATCAATATCACCGATATTATCACATAACCAGAAAAATAACATCAACTTTCAATGCAAGTATATCCGATGGAATGTAAAGATGAATGATGAATATTCTCGATTTTACTTCTTGAATAATGACTTGGAGTTAAAATTTACCAAAACGACATTATTAAATAAAAAAGGAGATAATTTTTGGCATTCTGTAATTGTGATTGATGATTTCTTCAATGAAATCAATTGTGATAACGAATTAGACGATAATGCTATTCAACCTAAATTGTTTGATAATTCTGCTGATAGAAAATTATTTAAGGAACTAATTACGCAACTCAATGAGTTTCTCAAAAAGAAAAGACGCCCATTCCTAAAGGAGCAAGCAGAAGTTATGGTAACCAAATATAAGAATGAAGATGTTTTCCCTAAATTTGGTACTGAAGATTGGGATATAGTGCGTAGAGAAGGTTTGGAAAACTTCGTAAAGGAACTATACGAAGTAGAACCTGCTGTTTTCATGAAGTTGAACAAAGAACAAAAAAGAGTTTTCTTAGAACTTCTAAATTTGGTGATGGATAGCGGTGAGCGCGATAGTCTGTTTAAGATTTTAGATGCAGTTGTTGAATTAGACTCGAACGATAGGAAAGAATTTGCAAAAATATTAGAAATAACGAGGTTAAAACAAGTCGTTTCCACGATTAAGCTTATTTCAGACAGATTGCTGACACTGGAGAATCTAAAAAAGATTGTTTTTAATCATACTTTACAAGCCAATGAAGTTCGTGATTTGCAGTCGTTCATAGAAAAACACTATTGGATTTTTGGCGAAGAATATAGAATGGTATGTGCGGAAGAGGTCAAATTTGAAGAGGCTTTAAGAAAATACATTTATATTCTGCGTGGAGTTAGCGAGAAAAAATATATTGCTCACCCTAATAAATACAAAGAAATGGATTTATTTCTTACTGGTACTGATTTTAGGGATGGGAGACCTCATAATATAGTTGTGGAAATCAAAAATCCGACAACTATAAAACAATTAAAATCAGAACAGTTAAATCAATTAGAACAATATATGGATGTTATTCTAAAACAAGATTGTTTTAATGATGCTAATGAGTTCTGGACTTTCATTTTGATAGGACAAGACTATGATGATATTGTAGGTCGAAGGGTCATAAATAAGCTTACTGGTTTAGTCCAAAATGACAGTAATTATAGCCTCTATGTAAAAAAATGGAGTGAAATAACAAATGAGGTGGAACGTAGGCTGAAATATTTGCTTGATAAGCTCAAAATAGAAAGAGCCACTTTATCTAAATCCCAATCATTAAATGAGGTAATGAATGAAGTTTCAAATAACACGGCCGCAATGGTTAGTTGAACTTAATATAGTCATAATGCTCAATATAAAGAATTACAAATTACTCCTGTCACAGATAGCTGTAGCAGGAGTAATTCTCAAAACGGGAGTCTGATACATCTTGTTGTTATATATTATTTCTGTTGCAACAGATGTTTCAGATTCTCGTCACCAGCGATGCGCTCCAACTCGTCGGCGACAATCTGTTTCACCTCCTCCTTGATGCGCCTGTAATTCGCCTTCACCATTTCCTTCATGCAGTCGTTGCCGTTCGCGTCCGCGAAGTCGGTAATGACGGGTATCGGCTTGTAGGCTTTCTCCTCGCGCTTCATTTTCTCGGCATCCACGACAATCTCACAGTGGAAAATCTTCTGCTTGATACGCTCGTTGAAGTTGTCGGACACCGAACCGACGAACATCCCCTGCGTCAAGCCGGAAATTTTGCTCGGCGGGATAAGCGCGTCCATCTGCGTGTTGATGGAGGTGGAAACATCCTGCCGGTTGATGGACGCGCCGTGCGGCCGCTGCCGAAGACCTTCTTCACGCTTGCATATGCCCAGTCACCGCGGTAATCCTGCTCCAAAGATGCCATGACCTTGTCGCCGTTTTTCGCGCCGTTTAAATCGCGCTCGCGCATACGTAAATTATAGCGAATGGCATTGTCCGGGATGAACTCAATGCCCTCATCGGTGATACTCACCGTGCCGGTCGTCTGCGCGGGCTTGTGCTCTACGATGCGGCGCACACGGCCGGAGGGGCCGCGGTCGTCCTTGCGAATGTCGCCGACGATGATCTTGTCGCCGACGAGCGCACCCTGCAAAGCGCTGCCGTGAATAAAAATGTCGTCGCCGCCGCTATCGGGGCGCGCAAAGCCGAAGTTCTTCGAGAGCGAAACGAGCGTCGCTTCCACGTCTTCGCCGACCGGAATAAGCTTCGCGTTGTGCTCGCGGTCGAGTAAAATCATACGGCGGTCTTTTAAAGAACGCAGTGCATCGTAAAAAGCAAGCTTGTCGAGCACACCTGCCTTTTTCAAAAGCTGGCGTGCGCTCCAGTCGTGAATTTCCTCGCTGCGCATGGTCGCCAAAATTGTCTCTTCCATGCGGTTCAGGGGCGTATCGCGAATGTCGCGGCGGCGGTCGGAACGACCGTTTCTGCCCTGAAAGCCCTTGTTTCTGTCATTTCCCTTGTTATACTGTTTCATTATACCTATCCAATCTTCCACAATTACGCCCCGCCCGGTCCAAGGCGAAGCGGCGCCGAGTGCGCAAATTTCTTGTTTTGTTGATCTTTCTCGCCGAGCTACTGTTATGCACAGTGCCGAGACAAATAAATTTTTCCGAGCTCTGCGGAGCTCGACCAAAGGTTTCACCTTCGGAATCTGATAAACTTTCTGAAGAAAGTTTAATCAAAGACTTTTGCGTCCGCTTTCACGTCAGCTTGTGCTTACTTCAGTGCTTTCACTTCTTCTCTGTAAATATCACCGCGCACGGCAAAGCTCTTGTACATATCAAAGCCCGTTGCGGCGGGGCACAGAGACACCACGTCGCCCGGCTCTGCGCTTTCTCTTGCAAGGCGCACGGCATCTTTCATGTTGTTTGCGTGCAGAATCACCGGCGCGCCGTCCTTATAGTTTTCGGCACCGCGCACCGCAACTTCGATCTTCCCCGCGGCCGGCGTTTTAAAGCCCTCAAGCGGTTTTTCGGGCGCGAGCAGCACGAGTGTCTTCACCTTGTCACAAATGACCTTGCCCAGCTCGTCAAACGGCACCTTTTTATCCGCACCGCCCGCAATCATAACGATCTTGAAATCATACAGCGAAAGCGTGCCGATCATTGCGCGGGACGGACTCGTTGCGATGGAGTCGTTATACCATCTCACGCCGTCCAGCTCGCGCACGAACTCCATGCGGTGCTCGACGCCGTTGAATTCTTTCGCGACAGTCCTGATAACCTCTTTCGAGACATCGCCCCACACGGCAGAAATCGCCGCAAGGTAGTTTTCGACGTTGTGCTTGCCGGGAATGCGAATGTCGCTTTCCTCCATAATATATTCGTCGCCGAAGTAGATTTTGCCGTCCGCGCTGCACCACGCGCCGTTCGTCTTCTCTCTGCGGGAGAACATGTACGTCATGCCGCGCGTGTCAGCGGCACAGGCTGCCGTCAGGGCGTTATCCGCGTTCAAAACCGTGCGGCCGAACGCATTCTGGTGCAAAAGTACATTCTTTTTCGCGTTCACGTACTCGTCCATATCCTTGTGTACGTCGAGGTGGTTCGGCGACAGATTCGTGATGACCGCGACATTCGGGCTGCGGCGCATGGATGTTCTGGAAATCGTCCCAGCTTTCGTTATCGAATTCATTGGAAGCCGCGGTCTGGCGGCTCTGAGCGATGCCGTTTACCGTCCAGGCGCCGTCTGCGTTTACAGTGTAGCCGTCCGGTGTCGTGGTGGAGGTTAGAAGCCAGCCTTCGGCGTCGAAATAGTAGCATTCGCTGACGCCGTCCTGGTTGCCGTCGATCCAGCGCCAGCCATTTGCCGCCCAGGTGTTGTCACCGTTGTCGTACCACCAGCGGGCAGCATTGTCACCAGCTCCATTTTTCCAGCTTCCTGCCATCGCCGGGAAAGCGACGGAGAGGGAGAGAAGACCGGTTGTTAAGCCTGCTAAAAATAAGCGTTTATTAATCATAAAGTGAAATCTCCTTTATTTCTCCTGCTTAAATGTATGTCCCATATAATAGGATAATTCTGCCGCACTGTGGCGGACCTGATCCTGCAGGTGCAGAAGATGTGTGTCATCTTCAATACGGGAATACGGTGCGATGATTCCGACCGAAGCGGAAATGCGTCCGTCAATACCGTAAATGGGAGCACCGATCCCGACTGCATCCGGGACGTATTCGCCGTGGGAAACGGCAATGCCCTTCTCACGGATGGTGCGGAGTTCTTCTGCCAATTCTGCGGGATCCGCCTTTGGAAATGCCTCAGGACGGGTTAAGCGTGTGTCCAGATAGCGGCGGATGTATTCGTCGCTCTGGAAAGCCAGAAGCGCTTTGCGGATCGCACCGCAGTGCAGATCCATCTCATAGCCAAATTCTTCGACGACCTTGAGGTGGTTCGGACCGTCCGTTTTGTCAAGTACCAGTCCCTTGTCGCCAACCTGGATGATCAGATAGGAATCCTCACGGGTACAGTAGGAGAGGTTCTTGAGAATCGGAAGCGCCGCATCCTGAATCCGCACATTGTCAGCCGCCGCCCGACCGAGAGAGATGAGGGCGGGACCAAGCTGGTAGGTGTGCGCGTGTTCATCGCGGATCACGTATTTTTTTTCACAAAATGTCTGCAAAATCCGGTGGATTGTGCTGGGCGGAAGCCCGGTTGATTCGGAAAGTTCTGCGATGGAATATTTGTGGTTGGCTTCTTTTAAAAGTTCCAGAAGTTCCATCGCGCGGAGAAGACTTTGTATCATGCAAAGAATCCTCCTGTGTTATTCTGTGATTTCCTCAACCGTCACGGTTGTGCTGTCATCCGGGGCTGCGTCGGAATCCTCTTTCTCGGAAGAAGCTTCGCCGTCCTCGGAAACCGGAGCATCTGCGCGGACGGTTTCTGTTCTGACTGGTTCTTCGGAAGAGACATCTGCATCAGCCGGAGCTTTTTCGCTTTCCTCAGAATGTTCAGAAGTTTCCTCTGGAGTCTCAGCCGGAGCTTCCTTTT
>OGYK01001786.1_pt1 | contig 15039 bp, 12 predicted proteins | sample 1576501 | NCBI WGS metagenome assembly OGYK01 (sample SAMEA3541530, study PRJEB24748) | human gut metagenome | biome: human gut; feature: human-associated habitat; material: faeces | place: China | collected 2012
TCGAGATCCACACCCCCAAGCTGATCGCTGCTGCCAGCGAGAGCGGCTCTGAGGTATTCAAGGTGGACTACTTCGACCGCAACGCTTATCTGGCACAGAGCCCCCAGTTCTATAAGCAGATGGCTATGGCTGCCGGCTTTGAGCGTATCTTCGAGACCGGTCCTGTGTTCCGCGCTGAGAAGAGCTACACCAACAAGCACGCTACTGAGTTCTCCGGCTTCGATCTGGAGTTCAGCTACATCACCTCCTTCAAAGATGTGATGAAGATGGAAGAGGAGCTGCTGACCGCCGGTCTGCAGGCTGTTAAAGATAACTACGGCGACCAGATCAAGGAGTTGTTCGGACTGGAAGTCATCGTGCCCACCACGCCGTTCCCGGTGGTCAAGCTGGCAGACCTGTATAAGGCTCTGGAGGAAGAGTTCGGCTACACCGTGGACGAGAGCGAGAAGGGTGATCTGACCACCGAGGCCGAGCGCCTGAGCTACGACTGGGTCAAGAAGCACTATGGTCACGAGTTCCTGTTCATCACCGATTACTCCGCCGAGAAGCGCGCTTTCTACCACATGCGCGATGAGAACGGCGTGCCGCAGGGCTACGACCTGATCTGGCGCGGCGTGGAGATCACCACCGGTGCCCAGCGCGAGCATCGCTACGAGGTGCTGAAGAAGCAGGCTGAGGAGAAGGGTCTGGCTGATGATGTCAAGTTCTATCTGGAGTTCTTCCAGTACGGCTGCCCGCCCCACGGCGGCTTTGGTCTGGGCATCGACCGCCTGACCATGCTGCTGTGCGGCCTGAGCATCAAGGACGCCGAGTTCCTGTTCCGCGGCCCCAACCGCCTGACCCCGTGATTTCATAAAACCTTTCTGAGAGCTGCTGTGCGTTTCGCACTGCAGCTCTTTTTTGAGTCCCGTGAAAAGGCAATTGAGGAAAATCCGCAGATTTTCCTCAATTGCAATTATATAAAATAATTTTTCCGCTGATTATGCCCAGAGCAAAGCGGAGGGCATTCAAAACTGTCCCGGCATAATAAACGCTCCCTTTTCATACGATACAACGAGCACACCCACCCCTACGGGCGCGGTGCGCAGCGCAACAGGAAGGGGAGAAGGACCTTGGAGAAACAGGAACAGAACAGCATCTGTCGCGAGATCGGCGCACGCACCGGCGGGGATATCTACATCGGTGTGGTGGGGCCGGTGCGCAGCGGCAAATCTACCTTTATCAAGCGGTTCATGGAGCAGCTGGTGCTGCCCGCCATGTCCGGCTCTGCTGCTGCCCGGGAGCGTGCCCGGGACGAGCTGCCGCAGTCGGCAGCGGGGCGCACCATCATGACCACCGAGCCGAAATTCATCCCGGAGACCGCCGTGCCCTTGCAGCTGGAAGGCGGCGGGGCGTGCCGGGTGCGGCTGATCGACTGCGTGGGCTACATGGTGGAGGGCGCTATGGGGCACGAGGAGGACGCAAAGCCCCGCATGGTCAAAAGCCCGTGGTTTGAACAGGAGGTTCCCTTTGACCTTGCCGCAGAGACCGGCACCCGCAAGGTGATCTGCGAGCACTCCACCATCGGGGTGGTGGTCACCACCGACGGCTCAGTCAGCGATATCCCCCGGGCGGGCTACGCAGAGGCCGAAAGGCGGGTCGTCACCGAGTTGGAAGCGCTGGGCAAGCCCTATATCATCCTGCTCAACAGCACCCACCCGGACGCGCCGGAGACCCGGCAACTGGCCGAGGGTATGGCGCGGGACTACCGCCGCACCGTGCTGCCGGTAAGCTGTGTGGACTTGGACGCCGCCATGTTGGGGGAAATCTTGCGGCGGGTGCTGTACGAGTTTCCGGTGCAGGAGCTGGATTTTGCCCTGCCCCGCTGGGTGACTATGCTGGAACCCGGGCACTGGTTGCAAGCACAGGTGTACGCAGCTGCCATGCAGCTGGCAGAGCGAGTGTCCCGCATGAAGGATCTGCCCGCCGGAACAGACGCCCCTGCGCTGGAATGCGATGCCGTGCAGCGCTCGGCAGTGGCGGGGGCAGACCTTGCCGCCGGCAGTGTGCGGGTGAGTGTGGAGCTGAAGCCGGAGATCTTTTATCAGGTGCTCAGCGAGCAGACCGGGCTGGACATCGGGGACGAGGCGGGGTTGATGCCCTGCATCATGGAGCTGGCCCGGGCAAAGCGCGCCTACGAGAAGGTGCGCAGCGCCTTGGAGCAGGTGGAAGCCACCGGCTACGGCATCGTGATGCCCTCCATCGACGAGCTGCATCTGGAACCCCCGGAGATCGTGCATCAGGATGGGCGCTGCGGGGTGCGGCTGCAAGCCTGTGCGCCCTCTATCCAGATGATGAAGGCCACTATCCATACAGAACTGAGCCCCATCGTGGGCACCGAGAAGCAGAGCGAGGACTTGGTGCAGAGCCTGCTGGCCGACTTTGCGGACGACCCGGTGCAGCTGTGGGAGTCCAACATCTTTGGCAAAAGCCTGCACGAGCTGGTGAACGACGGTTTGCAGAACAAGCTGCTCCACATCCCGCAGGAGGCCCGCACCCGCCTGCAGGAAACGCTGGAGCGGGTCATCAACGAGGGCTGCACTGGACTGATCTGTATCCTGATCTAAGGCGTATCTGAAAAAAATCCCCGCTCGCCGTAAGGTTTGCTTACAGCGGGCGGGGATCGTTCTGTCTTATTTTTCTTCCTCGGTCAGCTTGTTGATCAGCAGCTGATAGATCTCGTTGCCCTTCAGGATAAACTGCTTTTTCACCAGCTCGGCGCTCAGCCGGTCGGGCGCACCCAACTCCAGACAAAACAGCTCGCTGTCCAGCCCCTTTACGGTGCAGCGCACGGTGCAGTGACCATCGGCCTTTTCGGTGATGTGGGCGCTGTACTTGGCCTCCTTGCGGGCCCATGTCTGGCAGCGCAGCACGGCAGCCACCGCCCGCTCCCGCACGCTGCGGGGCAGGTCGTAGGCCAGCTCCTGCGCCACCTTGCGGCCTTTATCGGTAATGGTGTAGCTGTCGCCGGTCAGGGTGACCAGTGCCTGCTTTGTGATATCGTCCAGACAGGAGCCGATCTCAAAATAGTTGACAAGGGCTTCCTCCATCAGGGCGTTCTCGATCTCCTGCCGGGTAATGGGACCGGCGTTTTTCACCAGATAGCACAGCAACAGCCGGATCTCGGTGCTGCTGGTCAGGCCGCCGGGACGGACACCGGCGGTAAAAGCATCATTGGCGCTCATCGTTCCATACATCCCCCTTGCGCTTTCACATGGTATCAAAGGCCTGCGCCGCTGCCAAAAGGGCGGGCAGCGGGCAGACAAAAACTCTTTCTATTAGTATAAAGGCTTTCAGCCCGGATTGCAAGCCGCAACGGCAAAATCTGTCTCAATGCGCTTGGGGCATTCCGGTGTGGAGTACACCCACCTGTCCAGATGTCCCTCGGTGATGAAGTACCGCAGCTCAAACCGGTGGGGCTGGCTCAGGGCGTGGTTCACGATGACCAGCTTGATCTTCATCTTTTCCGGCAGGATGTTTTTGATGTAGACACTTACCGCCTGCCCGGGCGCAAGGCCGGAGCAGCTCTCCGCAAGCCCCGCAAGGTTCGGCGCAATCTCCACAAAGGTACCGTATTCCTCCACGCTGCGCACGATGCCCACCACCGTTTCGCCCACGGTGAACCGGGCGGCGTTCTCTGCCCATGTGCCCAACAGTTCCCGGATGGTCAGCACAAAGCGCCCTTGCGCGTCCCGGTTCTTGATGGCGCACAAGATCTGCTGTCCTACGCTGACCCGGTCGGCAGGGGAGGAGATGCGGCTTACCGACATACAGTCGATGGGCAGCAGGGCACTGATACCACAGCCCACGTCACAAAACGCGCCGAACGGCTCGATGTGGGTCACGGTACAGGGCAGGATATCCCCGGGCGAAAGGGTGTCCAGATACTCCGCCTTGCACAGCCGCTGCGCCTCGGCGCGGGAAAGCCGGTAGCAGGGCGCGCCGTCCTCGTCCGTGTCTAGCCCCTCGATGACAAAACAGGTGGGGCGTCCCACCCGGGTCAGCACCGCAATATCCCGCACGGTACCGGTTTCGGCACCGTCTGCGCACTGGGCAAAGGGCATCACCGCCTTTACGCCGCCCAGCTCAAACCGCAGCTGCCGCCGGGTGTCAAAGGCAAGGGCAGTGGCCTGTAAAATCTCGCCGTTGGCCATGGCAGCCCGCAGCTCGGCAGGAGACAGACGGGCGGCAGAACGGTAACTGTTTTCGGTACGATAAGCTTGCATCATGTTTCATTCCTCTTTCTATATGGTTTTCGGGTCTCTGTGCGATGCTACAACGATATGCAGCAATGTGCGCAGATATTTGCATTTTGTGCGGCTTTGCATTATACTATATCTGTATGCGCAGCACCCGCTATGCGGGCGGCGGCACACACTGGCTCTGCCGGGCGTTTGCGCGGCAGAAAAGAAGGGAGAGGTCGGATAAATATGGACATCGCTGTGGGAGATACCATCCTCACCCGCAAAAAGCACCCCTGCGGAGCATCCAGCTTCGAGGTGCTGCGGGTGGGCATGGATTTTAAGATCCGTTGCACCGGCTGCGGACGCGAGGTCATGCTGCCCCGCGCCAAAATTGAAAAGAACATCAAAAAGGTGGTAAAGCCCGGCAGCGCACAGTAGCGCAGCCAACGCACCCGAACCGGAACGAATTTGTAAGGAGAACTGCAAGGATGCAAGATATTTCTTCCCGGATGGATGCGGTCTGCCGCCGCTTTGAGGAACTTTCCATGCGGCTGAACCAGCCCGATACTGCCGCCGACCCGGCGCTGTTCCGCAAGCTGATGCGGGAGTATCACGATACAGAGCCGGTGGTGGAGGCTTACCGGGACTGGCAGACCGCGCTGGATCATCTGGCGCAGGCCAAAGCCCTGCTGGAGGAGCCCGGTTCACTGGACCCGGACTTCAAGCAGATGATACAGCAGGAAATCAGCGAAAAAAGTCAAGATGTGGCAAAGCTGGAAAATAATCTCAAAATTTTGCTGTTACCCAAGGATGTGAACGACGGCAAAAACGTCATCATGGAGATCCGCAGCGGTGCCGGCGGCGAGGAAGCCGCTCTGTTTGCCCACAGTCTGCTGCGGATGTACACAATGTACGCCCAGAACCGTGGCTGGACGCTGGAAGTGCTCAACCTGAACGAGACCGAACTTGGCGGCGTAAAGGAAGCCATCATCTCAGTGGATGGCGCAGGTGCGTATAACCGCCTCAAGTATGAGAGCGGGGTGCACCGGGTGCAGCGTGTGCCGGAGACCGAGACCCAAGGCCGCATCCACACCTCCACCGCCACCGTGGCGGTAATGCCGCAGGCAGAGGAGGTGGACTTTGCGCTGGATATGAAGGACCTGCGCATTGACACCTTCCGCTCCTCCGGTGCGGGCGGTCAGCACATCAACAAGACCTCCAGCGCCATCCGTGTGACCCATATCCCCACAGGTACGGTGGTGGAGTGCCAGAACGAGCGCAGTCAGTTCCAGAACAAGGATAAGGCGCTGGAGATCCTGCGCAGCCGCCTCCTTGCACAAAAGCAGAAGGAACAGCAGGATGCCATCAACGCCCAGCGTCAGGGGCAGGTGGGCACCGGCGACCGCAGTGAGAAGATCCGCACCTACAACTTTCCGCAGGACCGCTGCACCGACCACCGCATCGGCCTGACCGTCCACAATCTGGAAAAGATCATGGACGGCAATCTGGACGAGGTCATTGACGCCCTTGCCACCCGCGAGCAGACTGAAAAGCTGCAAAGGCTGGGCGGGTAAAACCCGGTTTTGCGGGTGCAAAACCATCCAAACGACTGCCAAGCAAATATACTTTACAGATGGAAAGAACGATGATTCGTATGGAAATCAAAACCAGAGTTTTGCCTGCCGATGAAGCAGGCGTAGCCGAGGCCGCACAGCTGCTGCGGCAGGGTCAGCTTGTGGCCCTGCCAACAGAAACGGTCTACGGCATTGCCGCCGATGCCCGCAACGGTGCGGCGGTGCGCGATATCTTTGTGGCCAAGGGGCGCCCGCAGGATAACCCCCTCATCGTCCACGTCACCGGGCCGGAGATGCTGCCGGGTCTTGTCAGCGAGGTGCCGGAGCGTGCCCAGCTGCTGATGGCAGCCTTCTGCCCCGGCCCACTGACCATCATCATGCCGCGCGGGCCGGAGGTGGCGGATGAGTGCTGCGCCGGACTGGATACCGTGGGCATCCGGATGCCCAGCCACCCGGTAGCGCGGGCGGTCATCCAGCAGAGCGGCTGCGCCTTTGCCGCCCCCAGCGCCAACCTTTCCGGCAAGCCCAGCCCCACCAACGCACAGGATGTGTTCACCGATATGGACGGCCGCCTGCCGCTGATCCTCGACGGCGGCGAGTGCGATGTGGGCGTGGAGAGCACCGTGGTGTCGGTGGTGGGTGATAAACCCACCCTGTTCCGCCCCGGCCACATCACGCTGGAGGACTTGGAACGCGCCCTCGGCGAAGAGGTGGAGGTGTCCAAGGCCATTCTGGAAAAGCTGCCGGAGGGTGCTGTGGTGCGCAGCCCGGGCATGAAGTATAAGCACTACGCCCCCAAGGCCGATGTGACTCTGCTAAACGGCACCTTTGCGCAGTTCAAGGCCTATGTGGACGCCCATAAAGACGAGAACCCCAGCTGCCTGTGCTTTACCGGCGAAAGCGCAAAGCTGAATGTGCCCTGCGTGGAATACGGCCGCGAGGGGGACGGTGCCGATCAGGCAAAGCACATCTTCCGCTCCCTGCGGGCGCTGGATGAGCAGGGCGACGGCGTAGTCTACGCCCGCTGCCCGCAGAAGGACGGCCTGTCCATGGCAGTGTACAACCGCCTGATCCGCGCCGCCGCCTTCCGGGTGATCGACCTATGATTACCTTGGGCATCACAGGGCGCAGCGGCTGCGGCAAATCCACGGTCACGGCGGTATTTGCCGCCCACGGCGTGCCGCTGGTGGATGCCGACCAGCTCAGCCGGGAGATTTTACTGCCCGGCTCGCCGCTGCTGCCGCAGCTTGCGGCGCGGTTCGGCGGGGAGATCCTTCGCCCGGACGGCACGCTGGATCGCCGTCTGCTGGCTGACCGCGCCTTTGCCACCCCGGAGGGCAAAGCCGCGCTGGACAGCCTGACCCACCCCGCCATCGTGGCACGCATCCGCGCCGCAAAGCAGGCGGCGCAGACCGCCGGTGCGCCCCTTTTTGTACTGGACGGTGCGGTCATCGTGGGCACGGCGGCGCAGGCTGAATGCGATCGCCTGTGCGTGGTCACTGCACCCTTTGAAACCAGCGTGGCGCGCATTGTGGCGCGGGACGGCATCTCGCCGGAGATGGCTGCCCGCCGCCTGAACGCTCAGACCCCGGAACAAACCCTGACCGCACAGGCAGACTACACCCTGCACAACGACGCCGGGCTGGAGGCGCTGCAAGCTGCAGCCGCCCGCCTGTGTGTGCAGCTGCAGGCAGAAGGGGGCGTGACGACAGCGCTTTGAACGAACAAAATTATGAAAAAGCCTACGACCCTATCGCCGCCCGGGAGCGCCGCGCCGCGCGGGAAAAACTGCGTTGCCGCAAACAGCAGCGCCGCCGCCGGATGGTGCTGCGGCTGGCTGCATTGTGCTTGGCTGTGATGCTTACGGTGTGCGTGGTGCCGCCTTTGTGCAACCGGGCAGAGCAGCTTTTGTACCCCCGCAAGTACGAGCAGCTGGTGGAAAAATGGGCAGCAGCCTATGAGTTGGACCCGCTGCTGGTCTACGCCTTTATTCGCACCGAAAGCGGCTTTGACCCGCAGGCTACCTCCAGTGTAGATGCCCGGGGCCTGATGCAGATGACTGAGGAGACCTTTCTCTGGATGCGCAGCAAGATCGCCCCGGAGGAACCGCTGACCTTTGCCGACCTGTACGACCCCGATACCGCCATCCGCTTTGGGTGCTATTACCTGCACCTTTGCATGGTGCGCTACAAAGGGGATGTATCCACGGCGGCAGCGGCTTACCACAGCGGCTGGGGCACGGTGGATCAGCTGCTGCAAATAGAGGAGCACTCCGCAGACGGGGAAACGCTGCAGGGCTTCCCTTATAACCAGATGCACCACTACGTCAACAAGATCACCGCCTGCTACCAGACCTATCAGCGTCTGTACGCAGGTCAATGATAAAAAGTTAAGGAGCAAAAAATCATGAGTGAGAAACTTACTGCAAAAGAGTACGCCGAAAAGCTGCTCTACACCCCTGAGTACGCTGCCGACAAGCGGGCAGACGTAAAGGAAAAGGCTGCTGCCTTTGCCGAGGGCTACAAGAAATTTATGGACAGCGCCAAGACCGAGCGCGAGGCTGCCGTTGTCAGCGAGCAGATGCTGCTGGCTGCCGGCTACAAGGCTTTTGAACCCAAAAAGGCCTACGCCCCCGGTGAGAAGGTCTACTTCATTCAGGAGAACAAGGCTGTTGTGGCGGCTACCATCGGCCAGAAGCCCTATGAAGAGGGCTTCCGTCTGGTCATCGCCCACATCGACTGCCCCCGTCTGGACCTGCGTCCCAACCCCCTGTACGAGTCTGACCACATGAGCTACTTCCGCACCCACTACTACGGCGGTATACGCAAGTACCAGTGGGCTACCATCCCGCTGGCCATCCACGGCGTGTTTACCCGCGCCGACGGCTCCAGCGTCAACTTTGCCATCGGTGAGGACGAGAACGATCCCGTGTTCTGCATCACCGACCTGCTGCCCCATCTGGGTGCTGAGCAGAACGAGCGCAAGCTCAGCGAGGGCATCAAGGGCGAGGAGCTGAACGTGCTCATCGGCTCTGACACCGTGGAGGAAGAGGACGTCAAGGAGGCTGTCAAGCTGAACACCCTCATCCTGCTGAACCAGAAGTACGGCATCACCGAGCGCGACTTCACCCGCGCCGAGATTGAGGTGGTGCCCGCCAGCAAGGCACGCGACGTGGGCTTTGACCGCTCCATGATTGGTGCCTACGGCCACGATGACCGCGTGGATGCTTACCCCGCACTGCTGGCCGAGATCGAGACCAAGGATCCCGTGCACACCACCATCTGCGTGCTGACCGATAAGGAAGAGATCGGTTCCGACGGTGTGACCGGTATGCAGAGTATGTATGTGTTCCACTTTATGCAGCTGCTCTGCCGTGCTGCCGGTCAGGACGACATTCTCGCCTTCCGCAACAGCGTGTGCCTGTCTGCGGACGTGACCGCTGCCTACGACCCCTCCTGGGCAAGCGCCTTTGAAAAGCAGAACGGCACCTACGCCGGCCGCGGCATTGCCATCTTCAAGTACACCGGCAGCCGCGGCAAGAGCTCTGCCAGCGACGCCAACGCCGAGCTGCTGGGCGACATCACCCGGATGCTGGATGCCAACAACGTGGCATGGCAGATCGGCGAGATGGGCCGTCTGGATCTGGGCGGCGGCGGCACCATTGCCAAGTATGTGGCAAACCGCGGCATCAAGGTGCTGGATATGGGTGTGCCTGTGCTGTCCATGCACTCTCCCTTCGAGGTCATCCATAAGACCGACCTGTACATGGCCTACCGCACCTTCAGCCTGTTCTGCCAGTCTGCTGACTGATCCCCCGCGCTGACGGATATTTTGCATTGAAAAACCGAGCTGCCTGCACATTTTTGTGCAGCGGCTCGGTTTTTTGCGCAAAACCCTTGACCTTCAACCGGCTTTAAGGTGTAATGTAAGGGCGGAGGTGAAGCAAATGAACATCAAACAGGCTTCCGAACAAAGCGGCGTGTCCGCCCCGAACATCCGTTTTTATGAAAAAGAAGGGCTTCTCACACCGGCACGCAGGCAGGGCAATGACTACCGCGATTACACCGCCGGGAACGTCCGCACGCTTAAACTTATCCGTATGCTACGGATGCTGGATGTGCCGCTGCCTACCATCAAGGCGGTACTGCGCGGGGAACAGCCCCTGCAACAGGCGCTGCAAGCCCAGCAGACCGTGCTGGAGCAGCAGGCGGCGCATCTGGCGGCAGCCATGCAGTTCTGCGCCGACCTTGCCCGGCAGGCTCCGCAGACGGACACGCTGGACGTGGACGCCTGTCTGACCCGTATGGAAAGCCCCGCCCCGCAGCAGGGGTTCTTCTCCGGCTGGCTGCAGGATTACCGCACGCTGGCGCAGGTGCAGCACCAGAAGCACTTTTTCTTTATTCCGCAGGGCAGCATCAACACCCCGCAGGAGTTTACGGCGGCTTTGCAGGCCTATGCAGAGGAAAAGGAAATGCAGTTTACCCTGACCAAAGAGGGAATGTACCCGGAGTTTTTGCTGGACGACATCGCGTATAAGGCCTACCGCAACCCGGGCAAGTACCGGGACGAGATTTGTTGCGATGCTGTGCACCCCGAGCAGCTGGACGCCGGACTGCCCACCCGGCGGGAAAAGCTGCTGCATATCCTGCGCATCGCTGTGCCGCCGGTGTGCACCTTTGTTGCCATTCTGGCGGCGGGGTGGGTGGTGACCGGCGGCGCAGGCTGGCTCTGGCTGGCGGTGCTGGCCTCTGCCGGGGTACTGCTGGGACGCTGCCTTGAAAGGTGGCTGTAAGGCGCATTACCCCAGCGGCAGCGCCTCGGCTACGGTCAAAAAGGTGTAGCCGTTGTCCGCATACCACCGGATGATATCCGGCAGCGCCTCGGCGGTGGTGTGGGTGGTGGCAGAATCGTGCATCAGCACCACGCAATGGGTCTGCTCGCCGGTCTCCCGCACCACATTGCGGTAGATGGTATCCGCACTGGGGTGCCCGCCCACGGCGTCCTCGGCGCAGACGTTCCAGTCCACCCACTGCCAGCCGCGCTGCTCTACCTCGGTTTTCAGCTGCGGCATCAGCCCCTTGCCACCGTAGCGGCGGCTTACGGTGTTGGTGCTGCCGCCGGGAAAGCGCAGGTACCAGATGCTCTCAGCGTCCACATAGGGCGCAATGCGCTGTTTCAGCAGGGCGATGTCCTTCCAGTAGGCGGCGCTGCTGCGGTAGATATCGCTGTATTCGTGGGAGGCAGAGTGCAGCGCGATCTGATGCCCGGCGGCAGCAGCCTGTGTGAGCAGGGGCAGATATTTCTCATTGTAGCCGGTGGCCACCACAAAAAAGGTGCCGTGCACTCCGGCGGCATCCAGCGCCGCCAGCACCTCCGGGGTGGTCTTGCTGGGGCCGTCATCAAAGGTCAGGCAGACCCATTTTTCCGGCAGGGAAGGGGCAGCGGGCGTACCGGCATCGGATGCAGCCACCGCCGGCGCGGCAGGGGAAAAGGGCGAAAAGTCCGGCGCGGTGGTCAGCTCGTTCAGATTGCAGCCCACCGGCGCGCGTGCCGGCACCAGCCACCCCGCCGCAAACGCTGCCAGCGCAGCCGCCAGCAGCCCGCCCCATAGCCCGATGCGCCCGCCGGTGCGCCGCACAAAAAGTTTCATATACAAACCCCTCCTTTGCTCTGGGCGCAGCGCCGCAGGCACACTTTCCGCGTACAAATGACCTGTGCAATTGCCCGCAGGGCTGCTCTTGCGTGCGCGCTGCGCTGCTAATATAGATATGAAACTTAAAAAAACTTATGAGAAACAAAGAAACCACTTGACGAATGGCCGGAAATATGTTACTATATCCAAGCAGTCCGCACCAACGGTTTTCTACCTCAAAAACCGGAGAACTGTATAACAGGTATGCGAGGGTGGCGGAACTGGCAGACGCGCACGTTTGAGGTGCGTGTGGTTTATCCTTGGGGGTTCGAGTCCCCTCCCTCGCACCAGAAGGCAAGTCGGTTTTTGACTTGCCTTTTTTCTATGAGCAGAAGTGGTGGAATGGCAGACACGCTGGTTTTAGGCACCAGTTCCTAGTGAGTGAGGGTTCAAGTCCCTTCTTCTGCACCAGCAAAAAGACCCGCAGCGGCCCTGAAGCTTCAGGCGCGGCCTGCGGGTCTTTTTGTCTTTTTAAGCGGCAAAAGCAGAGCAAATCTGCGTGAATCGCCCTTGAAACGACACGAATCGCCCCGGGGATGTGTTGACAGGCTTTTTTGCGGAATGGTATAATGTTATTAGGGATAGTGTCGGTTTATGCGGGAACTGACACGCAGCGGTTGTACACTTTTTGCAAAAAACTGTGCACAGCGCTTTGACATAAAGCCTTTGGAAGAACGTATTGTGAAGGGGGCTGGCTGCGGGGCAGTCGGGGGGAAATTGACCTTATGAAGAAGAAACGAAAAAATATACTGCTCATAGCAGGGATGCTGCTGGCGCTGCTGGTCGGCATCCTTATTTACAGCGCCTATACCCAGAAGCAGATCTATCAGGAAAGCACGGCAAATCTGCTTTCCACCTATGGGCAGTCTGCCAAGACCTTTACCATGTTTGCGCAGCGGAACTGGAACATCCTGAACGACTGGGACAGTTACCTAGGCACCCTTGCGGAGCTGGGAGAGCAGGAGGGGCAGTGGCAGGAGTATATCGCCCAAAAGGCTACTTGGCAATACACGGATTTTTACCTGTTCAACGAGCAGTGCGAGTTCTGGACCACCGCCGGGCGGCAGGGCACAGCAGAGCATATGAGGGCAACTTTTGAGGAGCTGTATACTGCAAATGCTCCGGTGATCTCCAGCTATATCTCCAGTCAGGGCATCCGCAAGATCATGTTTGCCATGCCTATGGAACAGCCCTTGCAGCTGGGTGACACCACCTATACGGCGCTGGCGGTCAGCTACGATAACGCCGTGCTGGAAAAGCTGCTGGGCAGCATGGTCTATGAGGGACAGAGCGATTGCTATATCGTGCGTTCAAACGGTGATGTGGTGCTTTCCACCGAGACAAAGACCGAGATCACCGAGCAGATGACCAACCTGTTTGATTACTTACGGCAGAACGCCAGCGTGGATCAGCCTTACTTTGACACCATGGTGCAGACCCTGCCGCAGGGCGGCGAGGGCTGTGTGCTGTTCACCATGAACGGGCAGAAATATTACCTGATCTATCAGCCGCTGGGCATTCTGGATTGGAGCATCATCGGCATCGTACCCACCGGGGTGGTGGATTCCGGGATGCGCAGGGTGCAAAACGCTACTATTTTAGTCATCGCACTGCTGGGGCTTCTGATCATGGCAGGCGTGGTAAAGATCCAGCGTGACGCGGAGCGCAACCGCCGTCGGGAGCTGGAGCGCCGCCGGGAAAAAAGCGATATGATGTTTGCGGGCATGGCACGCGTTGTGGAGCGTTTTGCAGTGTGCGATCTGGACCGCGACCGCTACCAGTACCACGAGCGGCGCGGAGAGCCGCTGTACCAACCGGAGGGCTCTTACCAGCAGATGCTGGAGCAAATATCGCGCAAGTATGTAGTTCTGACCGATAGCGAAAACGCCAAGATCCCCCAGATGCTGGCCCCGGAAAATCTGCGCAGGCTCATCAAAACGGACAACGACTCCCTCAAGCTGGAATATGCCGCCCGCGATAAAAGCGCATTTTTCATGATGACGGTCGTTCCCATGGCGTGGAAGGAAAATCGCCTGACCCGTGTGATGATGATCGTGCAGGATATGGGCAAGCAGCACCTGCTGCAAAGCCTTGCCAACACCGATGGCCTGACCGGCCTGCTGAACAAGCGCTACTTCGACCGGGTACTGACGGTGCTGGAGCAGCACAGCCAGCCTTTTGCGCTATTTTATATGGACTTGGACCGCTTCAAGCCGGTCAACGATACCTACGGCCATGATGTGGGCGATAAGCTGCTGAAGGGCGTTTCCCAGCGGCTGCAGGGCTGCATCCGAAGCCGGGACTACGCCTTCCGTCTGGGCGGCGACGAGTTCGCTCTGCTGCTGCTCGGCCCGATGGAGTCGGAGGCCTGCGCCAGCAAGATGAACCTGATCTGTGAGATGGTCGCTGTGCCCTACGAGATCGACGGCAATACCGTGAGCGTGGGTGCCAGCTGCGGCTACGCCCTGTACCCCGCCGAAAGCGTGGACGTGCAGCAGGTGCGCTATATCGCCGACCAGCGGATGTACGAGAATAAGCAGGCAAATCACGCCAGACAGGACGGCGCGGAAAGCATTTAAAATCGTCTTACATAAAACAAGGCCGCAGCACGGTATTTTGTGCTGCGGCCTTGCCGTTATATTATGCTATTACAGATGCAGCATATCCCGCTGGGCGGCAGCGCGGTAGCGCAGCGCAGCGGCGATAAAGCCCTTGAACAGGGGATGTGCGCGGTTGGGGCGGCTCTTGAACTCCGGGTGGAACTGTGCACCCAGATGGAAGTCGCGGCCGGGCAGCTCCACAGTCTCCACCAGATGGCCGTCCGGGCTTGTGCCGGAGATGACCAGCCCGGCGTCCTGCATCTCCTGCCGGAAGTCGTTGTTGAACTCATAGCGGTGGCGGTGACGCTCCCAGATCTCGTTCTCGCCGTAGCACTCGGCCATCTTGGTGCCGGGCTTCACCGTGCAGGGGTACTTGCCCAGACGCATGGTGCCACCCTTGGGGATATTGCCCTGCTGGTCCGGCATCAGGGAGATGACATTGTGGGCACCGTCCGGGGTGAACTCGCTGGAATTGGCGTCCTTGTAGCCCAGCACATTGCGGGCAAATTCAATGACCATGATCTGCATACCAAGGCAGATGCCAAAGCAGGGAACATGGTTCTCGCGGGCGTACTGGGCTGCCTGGATCATACCCTCAATGCCGCGGTCGCCAAAGCCGCCGGGCACGATGATGCCGTCCACATCCGCAAAGGCCTCCTTGCAGGCGGCCTGATCGGTCAGATCCTCGCTTTCTACCCAGCGGATCTCCACCTGACTGTCATTCTCAAACCCGGCATGATACAGGCTTTCCATCACCGAGAGATATGCGTCGTGCAGCTTGACATACTTGCCCACCAGTGCAATGGTGCAGGTCTTGCTGCGGGTGGCAATGCGGGAGACCACCTGCTTCCACTCGGTCAGGTCGGCGGGGGGAACATCGAGGTGCAGCTGCTGTACCACCACATCGTCCAGACCGTTGGTGTGCAGCATCAGCGGGCACTGGTACAGGC
>OGYK01001791.1_pt1 | contig 15019 bp, 10 predicted proteins | sample 1576501 | NCBI WGS metagenome assembly OGYK01 (sample SAMEA3541530, study PRJEB24748) | human gut metagenome | biome: human gut; feature: human-associated habitat; material: faeces | place: China | collected 2012
CAGTATGCACAGTGCCTACATATTATTGCGACGGTGAGCTTAGTGAGGGGCTTGACGTGTCCGGATCCCTCCACTCGCTGGAAGAATCTGGACAATTCGGGGGTGTATGTGCGGGCAGATTCCTCCAGTGGGTGGGAGAATCCGGATGCTGGGAAGCATACCAACGTACCAATTCCTCCAGTGGATGGAGGTTTCAGGACGTTTGGAGGCCGGTGCGCGGGTGTTTTCCTCCAATGGGTGGAGGTTTCAGGACGTTTAAAGGCCGGTGCGCGGGTGTTTTCCTCCAGTGGGTGGAGGTTTTCGGACTGTAGAAGGCCTATGGGCGTACTGATTGTTCCAGCCACTGGAGGAATTCGGACTGTGAGAGTCTTGGCAGCGGGCTGATTCCTCCAGTGAGTGGGCGATCTGGGACGCTGAGAGGTGCGTTGGCAGGTGAATTGTCCCAGAGGGTGGAGAATTCGGTGCGCGGGGAAGTCCTCACGTGTACGGATTCCTCCAGTGAGTGGGCGATCTGGGACGTTGCGACACGCCGATTTGGGGTTTGAAAGAAACTGTTGTATTCTAATCAAGTTGCGTTTCGCGGATAGACACTGTGAGACGTTGCATAATTGGAGAATTCGCCTAGTGGTCTATGGCGCACGCTTGGAAAGCGTGTTGGTGTAACAGCCTCACGAGTTCGAATCTCGTATTCTCCGCCAGTAGGGCTTCCGGATGGTTTCGGAAGCCTTTTTTTATGCCAAAACGGCGGGTTTTCAATAGCTCGCTGGCGTGGCTCGCTGCGGCACGTGCAACGGAAAAGTTGCGAAACAGTGGGGGAGTTGCGCATATCGCTGATTTCGTTCGTAACGGTATGCTACCTTGCGTTACGCTCGGAACGATGACCGTTGCCAGTGGAGAGATTACCGGCAGAGATTGCTTGAAGAGAGGGAGGGCAGCGATGGCTGAGTTCGACGATGAGCTAGATATGCAGCGTGAACTCGATACCCGCGATTCCCTGGCTTCGATGGCCCACTACCATGTGTCATCGCCGGGTGCCGTTACCACGCAGGTGTTGCCGCCAAGCTTCATTCCCACTGCGACCGGCCGCATTCGCCCTGTGACGGGCACGATTCCCGCAATACCGTCGGATGCTCAGGAAAAACAGGCGCAGATTGGCCGTTCCGTTCGATCCATACGTTCGCTGGCTGCCGGCTCGCTTCGTAAATCGCAAGATTTCGATGCAGACGGTAGTACCGACGGCAACGGCAATAGCGGCTCCATAACGCCCCGCATAGCGTCCAGCGCCCCGCACTACGTCGATTGATCGTCGATTTTGACCGTCGACATTGCTTTCGACTTAAGTTCGATGAAACAGGCCTGATTCTAACCTAATTACAGTCCGCTTTATCGATTAGTCGTCGCAGCCGGATAATGCCCGATTATCAATCTGCCGTATTACTCAACAACAGCAATAAACGGACTTGCAGGCAATCCGAGATCGTTATACAGCAGACTGGAAATAACCGGATTTCCACTCCACCAGTAACGCACTTGAGTTACCGCGTTGCAATTCGAGCTTCCATCGGCGGCACTCAGCACAATCTGATCACCCTTAATCGTTGCCGTTGCCGAAACCCACTTTCCGGAATCGTCGGCAATTTCAAAACCTTGCAATGGCGTGGAAGTCGGCGTTGCAACGTTGGAAATACCATTCAAAGGAGTCGCGTCCGGATTCGCATCATAATCGGGCACGGTCGCGCTCGCAGTCTTCGAATAATTGGGCTTTTCCGCCTGCAAACCGGTTGCGGTGCCGTTCTGGAACGACAATACGATCGTGCCATCGGAAGCATGCTTCGCATGCGCGATAAGCGGCCCGTTGGGAATGGTCCTGCCTTCCGACATCGCCAGATATTGCGCGGCCATGCGCGCGCCGAGAATATCTTTGCCAAGCGGATGTATCAACGTTGAAGTGCCCTTGTCCGTATCAAGCGACACCGTCATTGCAACGTTGGAAGCATTGCGTAATCCGGCATTGCTCAACGTGTTCAACTGCGCGAATCGCACGTTTTGCGTGTACTGGTAGCCAGGCCAGCGTGCCAATTGCACATACAGGAACGGCAGATCATCCTGATCGAACACTTCACGATATTGGTTGATCAGCAGCGTCATCTGCGACTCGTACGCCAGCGCGGTTGCCTCGTTCGTGGAATCATTGCATCCCTGATACCACAGCACGCCCGCCACGTGGAACCCTTCCAAAGGCGCAATATGGTTCGCATAAATATCACCGCCTTGCACGTGACGTCGAATCGGCGTGCCACCCCATGCGGTTTGAATAATGCCGATCGGCACGTTCGGATGCGCGGCACGAAGCTGCATGGCAAACTGCTGCGCCAGATAACTGAAATGCTGCGAATTATCGACGGTCGCCTCAAGCCAGGTGCCAGCCTGCTCATTCACGTCGCGCAACGGAAAATCCGTACCTTTCGAGGAAATGGCGCTCGCAACGAAGTGTACGTTGTTGTCGGAAAGCTGCTTCGGCAGATCGTCGGTCGTTATCAGACCTCCGCCGAAATTGTAGGAGTTGCCTGAACCCTCATAATATTGCGAATAATTCAATTCCATATTCGACTGTCCGGCAGCAATAAATACGTCGCCAACATACACGTTTTTCAGAGTCAACAAAGTGGTTTCGTTGTATAAAATCGTTAATGAATATGGTTTAAGACTTGCTTTTTGTTTAGGTAAGGTGCAGGTGAAATCGCCATTTTTGGAAATTTTAGCTTGTGCTGATGCTGATTTCTTTCCTTGGGAAATCGTTGTAATCAGTTGCGTTGGGTCAACAACTTTTCCGCGTTGTGAAGTGGTGGCCGTTCCTTTGACTACCAGCGTTTTCCCACGTTGGAAAACCATGTTCTCCAAATAGTAGGAGGGGAGTTTCACGGTGATGCGGGTCGCATAATTGTTGTTGGATTGCGCGGCGTTGTCGTTGCTGGAGACATTATCTGATGCGCTGCTGCTGCTATTGGAATTACTGCCGTTGACGTTTGCTGAACCGTCGCCCCATTTCGGTCCACAACCAACAATGATCGCCACCAGAATTGCCGCGGTCACTACCGCGGCAATAATCACGCGTGCCAGTCGTTTCCTCTTCAAGATGGCTCCCCTTCTGCGTCCGCAATGCAACGCTTGCAGCGTTTGTTTAACGGAGCAATCACATTAAAGCCTAGTCAATCTTGCTGCGATGCGCACAAATATGGTCATCCGTCAGGCTCTGCCCATTTCTGTCATCTCTTCATGATGGCGTCCCATGGGCCGGACTTTTATCGGTCGAGAGCGGTGGACGTCCCATAATCACGCCACCCACTGTTCGTTCGTCTTCAGGAAATTCGCCTTGTTCGTAGGATTTGCGCCAACGATCGATCATCTCATCGGTGATCTCTCGCCCATTTGCCGCTGTCCAGCTCATGAGAGCCTCCTTTCCGTTCGTTTGGTCTTTCCCTAGTCTTGCGCTTTTCTTTTGACTTGTTACTGCATTTTATAGCCGTGAAGTCTTGAAAATGGCGGAATTTCAACGTTTCTTCTTTTGCCTGCCATGTGACTCTCTTTTGCTTTTCTTTTGATTCTAAAATCAAAAGAAACGTTGGGTATGCGGAAAAGGGGTATGGAAGAGTTGGGAGAAACGTAAAGACGGTGAGGCTAATGACCGGCTTGGTTGACAGGCCTGGTTGGCTTGATTGGCCGGCTTGATCGGCTGGTTGGTTGGCAGCGTTGCGATTGGTTGATTTACTGGAGGAATTGATCGTCCAGCGTTGCGTCGGTCGCGTCGGCTGCGCCGGATTAGTCGACGGTGCCGTCCGTGGCGCCCGCGTCGCCGGCAACTCCAGCATCGCCCTCCGTGTCTGTGGCTTCGTCCGTTCCGTCGTCGCCGGCCGTTCCGTCAGCGCTATTGTCGGTTCCGTCACCGCCATCGGTGGCCGCGGATTCGTCGCTCTTCTGCAAAGCCTGCTTGAACTGCTTGGCCTGCTTATCGTACTCGGCTTTTGCGGCGTTGGCTTTGCTGATGGTAGCGGAAGTGTCGGCGGCGCAGCTCAGCGTTTTCGGCGCGGTAACTTCCGTCTGGTGCAGTTCGGCAAGCTTGTCGAGATCGTAGGATCCGTCGAAGCTGGTGAACGCTTCGGAGATCTTCGCCTTCAGCTGGAACGCCTTGGAATAGGAGGTGTTCATGGCCGTGACGGCTTCCTTGCAGTCGTTGAGTGCGGCCAGGTCGCGCATTTGCTGCGATGCGCGCACGCCTGTGAATCCGAAGACCGCGCCCAGAACAACGACTACGACGACTACGGCGATGATGATCTGGCGGTAGATGTGCTTTACGCGCTGGTCTGTCCAAGCGTCGCCGTCGCTGATGCCTTGCGCTATGGCCGCGTCGAATAGGTCTTGCGGCTGGCGGGATTCGCTGGATTCGTGTGATTGCCGGTTGCTGGTTTCAGCCGTGTTGCTGCTGCTGATTGTGCGCTCTCCGGTTGCGTTGGTACTGGTTGCGTTGGTTTTGACTTCGGTTGCTTCGACTTCGTTGGAAGCGTTGCCGACAAGCGTATTCCCGGTATTGCCATCGGCATCGCTGGCAAATGCGCTGCTGACGGTCGAGCTGTTGACTGCGATACCGCTGGCAGCGGCGTCAGTGCTGTCGGCAGAAGTGTTGGTCGTTGCGCTTCCGGCAAGTGTTCTCGGTGTGTGTGACGAGGTACTTTCCTCGCTTGGCTTCTTGCCGTGCCGTGCCATAACCCCTCCAGAATCTGCCTACTATTCTGTACTCCCCGGTGACAGCTCCCGATTCAGGTCAATTGAATCACGTTCCGAGAGTCCACCTGAAATGCCAATATACAGCGTACGATACCCGTCCTTCCCCGATTTCCCACACTCGTGTTGTAGTCGTTAATGCATTCAGGTACTCTCTGGAGTTTTATTCGTCTGTGATAACTTCTTAAAAATTTTTAGAAGTGTTGGTGGAAACTTCTTAAAAATTTTGAGAAGTGTTATGCTGGGATTGTTGGGTGTTTCGCAACGGACGGCGAAAGGAAGAACTTATGGTGCCGGATAATCCATGTGAATCGTATGCCATGCTGGTTCGTGAGTCCATGCAGTTTGACATTCCTACGCCGTCACGCCGCATCGAAATCATACGCGAGCTGCCGCAGCCGGCAGTGTTCAATGCTGTGCACATCATCACTGGCATCCGACGTTGCGGCAAAACGTTCTATCTTTTCCAGAAAATTCATGATTTGTTACAAAACGGCGTCTCGCGTAATGATATTTTCTATTTCAACTTCGCTGACGATCGTCTGCAACCAATGCAAGACACCGTGCTCAACGATATTGTTACGGAATACTGGCGGCAATATCCCGACTCTCGTGACCATGGCTGCTACCTCTTCCTTGACGAAGTGCAAGAATGCGCCAATTGGCAGGGATTCTGCCAGCGCATAGCCGAACATGAAGCTGTGACGCTAGTCATTACTGGATCGTCTTCGAAACTGTCCAGCGAAGAAATCGCAACGAATTTCCGAGGAAGATCGCATCCGCATGCCATGGCGCCACTGTCTTTCCGTGAATTCTGCGACTTTCGGGGAATCGAAACGCCTACAGCGGGCAGCACTCTTGCCGATGCCGTGTTTTCGCCGCGAGAGGTCACCCGGTTTGAAGCTGCCTACAACGATTACCTAACTATTGGCGGCTTCCCTGCAGTGCAACGTATGGTTGAAGCTGATCGTATTGAAACGCTCCAAGGTTACGTGCGGGACGTGGTTGCGCGTGACGTTGCCGAGCGTCTTGGTCGTGAAAACATTACTCTCGCCACGCAGATAGCGCTGTTTTTGCTGCGCAATACGGCCTGCGAGCTGTCTACCAATGGTCTTGTGGAAACGTTGCGAGCGGTCGGCTGGAAAATCTATTGGGATAAGGCGAATACGTTACTCGAGCTGTTCAAGCAGGCATTTTTGGTGTATCAGCTTGAGGAGTATTCCACCATGCTCAAGCCGGGTAGTACTGCGGTGCCGAAAATGTATGCCGTCGATCAGGGTATGGTTTACGCGGTGTCACGCGCCAACCAGCAAGATATTGGAAAACGACTGGAAACTGCGATTTTCTGCGAATTGCAGAGACGAACTTCCGGTAGGCGTACGGAAACAATCACTTCGTACACTATGCCGACGTCCAAACAGGAGAAAGTTGACTTTCTTATCGGCGATGCTCTTGCTACGGAACCGTATGGGCTTATTCAAGTGTGTGCCAATATGGGAAATGAGAAAACCAGGGCGCGAGAAATCGGCTCTCTGCAAGCGGTTATGCAACGTACCAACGTTGATTCCGGCCTGATTCTCACGCTTAACGAGGGAGAAACCATTGAACTTCCCGATTCCACTGGCACGATCCACGTACTCCCCTCCTGGAAATGGTCCCTCTACGAAGCGTGATGGGAAGGTCAGCGAGAATGCTGGAAAGGAGATGTGGGAATGGATGATGCCATATCGGTGCCCCTAACGAGCTAGTCGATTCTTATCAGTGTGTAATGCGTGAGATGTGGGGATTGGGATGATTTTGGAGTTGGGGATGGACGGGGTTGTGGGTTGCAGTTAGAGTTGACGATTGGGGCGTTTGCGCCGAATATTTGGGGTTGATGACTGTATTCAAGAGAGGCTGACGAATGGTTTCGCCACATCATGTTGTGAAGATTGCGACTGCGCTGTCTGCGGTTGCGTTGACTGCTTCCGTTGCGGTTGCGCCGGCTTACGCATTGCAGGATATTGCGATTGAGGATGCTGTTGCGCAAAGCGGTTCCGTTACTGCAGATAATGGTGTTGTTATGCAGTCTGACGATCAGTCGGATGATCAGACGGGCGGCCAGCAATCGCAAGACAGCATGCCCGACAATCCGAATGCGAAACTTCCGGATAACGTCAGTGACGAGATTTCCGACGATGCCACCGTGGTTTCGGAAGACCTGGCTGTCACCCCCGAAGGTGAGGTCAAGAACATCGAAACCGGCGAAATCGTGACCGATCCAACATTGGTCGGCACGAAAGATCAGCAGCCGGATCCGCTCGCCAAAACCAACGGCGAATCCTTCATTCCGGTAAGTGCGGAAGATGTCAAAAATGCTGTAGCCGACGCGAACGTACAGCTCTCCAAATTCGAAAGCAATGAATACGGCGCGCACTGGGGCACCTACAACAATTCGAAAGCTTTTTTCGACTACCAGAACAACCTGTTCGTGCAGCAAGCCAAAGGCGTGATCGACGTTTCCGAATGGCAAGGCGACATCAATTGGGCCAAAGCGAAAGCCGACGGCGTGGAAGGCGCGATCATCCGCCTCGGCTACGGCGAAGGCAACAATGCCGACAAGAAAGCGCAACGTAACATTTCCGAATGCAAGAGACTTGGCATCCCGTTCGGCATCTACTGGTATTCCTACGCGGACACGCCGTCGATTGCCAAAGAAGAAGGTGCCGACGTGGTCGCCAAACTCAAGCAATTCGGTGTGAATGCGAGCGACTTGGCGTACCCCGTGTACTACGACCTGGAAAAGTGGACGTGGGAGGGGCATCAGCCACCCACCGATCCGAACGTGTACAACGATATCGTCAACAATTGGTACAGCGCACTGCAGTCCGCCGGATACAAGAACCTGGGCGTCTACTCGTACACCAGCTACCTGCAAGGACCGCTGAAACATGCCGACATTTACGCCAAAACCACGTGGGTGGCGCAGTACGGCGCTCGCATGGGATTCGACTCGTTCCCGACCAACAGTCGCGGATGGCAATACACCAGCTCCGGCAAAGTGGATGGCATCAGCGGCAATGTGGACATGAATGCGTTCGGGAACAAGGAGTTTGTGAATGGCGGGCATTGGGTTACCAAAAATGGCCAAAAGTATTGGCGGGATTCAGATGGTTCTCTAGCGCGTAGCAAGGAAATTTACGATCCTGAGAGTAATGCCTGGTATTGGATTGATTCAGACGGAACCATGGCGCACGATAAGGATGTTTATCTGCGTTCGAACGGCGGTAAATGGGTTCGTTACGATTCGAATGGGCATATGATTAAAGGTGAGGATTTCCGATACGGCGTCTGGTATAACTTCGACTTTACGACCGGTGCGATGAGTAAAGGGATGACATATCTGTCCAACGGGAACAAATGGGTATACTACGACATGGTCACCGGCAAAATGGCGCATGGCGAAGCGTATCTCAATTTTGATAAAGAGCATTCTGGCTGGTATCTATTTGACAACATTACTGGTGCAAGATGTACAGGTGATATTTTTATACGTTCGAATGGCGGTAAATGGGTCCGTTATGATCAGAAAACCGGCAAAATGGTAAAAGGTTTGCAGAAACAGAATGGTCTATGGTACTACTTCGATCCAGTTACAGGAGCTATGGCTCACGGAAACACGTGGGTTCCACAATGGCAAGCATGGCATTATTTCGATAGTGTCACAGGCCGAGGTTGATTCCTGATTTACATTTCAGACTCAGTTATACTGCTTGATTGATTCGGCTGGAAAATGGTGAATTTTCCAGCCGCTTTCACAATGGCGACTGTGTTGCCTGTCATGGCTGATTTTCGTGCTTTGAATTCGCTGAATGATTCGGAAACGTAAATTACCGTTTTCATCAAAACGGACCCAGATTCCGTCTTTGCGGTTTGTCGGAGAACTTGGAATGAACACGTCCTTGCTGATGGCCATAGTGCCATTTTCGTAGTAGTGCTCCTTATCCTGATCCCAACCGTTTTCAGGTTGTGTCCTGTTTTAGTCGATTCGTTGGAACTAGCGCTGCCGTTATTCCTGTTCGATTCGGAAGAGTCGGGTTGGTTGTCATTCCTGTTCTGTTGGCTGGATTGAATTATTTTTTCAGTTGTGTTGATTCGTACACTGAATCAGAAGATTGCGCGGCACCATTGGCCTCTGAATCGATTGCATTAGAATCATACCTCTGGGTACTATTTGGATTCTGAACCGGTTCGGCAGTTTGATTATTAGAAGGCGCTTGCATTGCGCCAGGCTCGCTGCCCAGTGCGATTGCCGGTTAAATAATCCCCTGTAGCATTGTAATGGTTAGAAAACCGATTAGGATTTTTCTCCGTTGAAACATTATTGCTTTTTTCTTCTCATTGTCCGAGGCTAATTACAGCTATTGCCATGACAAAAGCTTGTTTTGCAAGTCACTCGTTGGAGCTTTTGGTGTATGTCTAGAGGTGTGGCAGTACCGCTATGCAAGGAGGCCTTTGAAGATACGTGATGAAGCTGTGGGCAGGGTTTGACTATTTGCGTTGATAGCATGACATACACTGTTAGACATGACTCATGATATGGAAACGAACAAGCGTGGAGTTCAGATGAGACGTGAACCGACACTGGCTTTTGTGATTCCTTGTTTTAACGAAGAAGCCGCATTGCATATGACTGCGGATGTTTTGAAGAAAAAGATGATTCAGCTTGAGAATTCGCAGGCTGTTGCACGAGATAGCTTTGTTATTTTTGTCGATGATGGGTCCCATGACAAGACTTGGGATGTGATTACGTCGCTACATGAGAAAGATCCCTCCTTATTCCGTGGTGTAAAACTAGCTCACAATAGAGGCCACCAGAATGCTCTTTTTGCTGGCTTAATGCATGCATTGAGTATGAATGTCGACGCTGTTGTTTCTATGGATGCTGACTTGCAGGACGATCCCAATGCGGTCGATGACATGGTGCAGGAATACCTTCGGGGCGCGGAAATCGTCTATGGCGTGCGCGATAACCGTGAAACCGATACTGCATTCAAGCGTGGCACCGCCCATGCTTTTTATTCCCTGATGAAATGGCTTGGAACGGAAACGGTGCCAGATCATGCCGATTACCGATTGATGAGCCGTGCCGCATTGCAGGCTTTATCGCAATACAAGGAATCGAATTTGTTCCTACGCGGTCTGGTTCCTTCTCTCGGATTCAAAACAGCAAAGGTTTATTACAAACGCGGAACCCGAGTGGCCGGGGAATCCAAGTACCCGTTGAAAAAGATGGTTTCCTTTGCGATTGAAGGCGTGACTTCCTTCTCGACAAAGCCGCTGACCATGATCACCGGTCTGGGTCTGTTCTCGGTGTTCGTTGGAATCGTCATGTTGATTTATACCCTTATTTCCGTTTTCTCGGGGCATGCCGTTGCGGGTTGGGGATCAATGATGTGTTCCCTGTGGATTCTGGGCGGCTTTATTTTGCTGGCACTCGGTATTATTGGTGAGTACATAGCAAAAATTTATTTAGAGGTCAAGGCTCGTCCTCGCTATATTGTCGAGACGACGCTCTGAGCGGGTAGTTTGTCTTTTCGGGAAAGATAAGGACTATTACCGAGTGAATAAGCCGGATATTGTGCCTGAAAAATGGGCATTCTTCAAACGTGTGCTACCGAGATGGCTCGTTGTACTTGCCTTGGGATTTCAGACCGCCATTGTCGCGGTATTGTTTGTATTGTCGATTCTCTTTACAGTTACGTTTAAGAGAGCCAATTCGCAGCTCGGAAGTATCACAGAGCAGGTTGACTACCACTTTGGCATGCCGTCCATTGCATTTGTGCTGGGCACGGTCATGTTATGTGCTCTGTTTGTCTTGCTTGCGCTAGGCTTTTCGAAGTTGCCACGCCGCTGGGTTTTTGCTGCATTGTTGGTATATACGATAGTACTGCAGATCATCTGGCTCACTTCATTGAGTTTGGTAACGTATACATATCCGGATTCGCGGAGTCTGATGGATGCTGCGGATGTCTTGCTTAAAGGTGATATCAGCCAATTTGGTGCTGACTATTGTTCGGCTGGTAGCGTGCAGAGGGAATGTATTGCACGAGGTATTCCAAGCGCCCACGCATATTTCTCCTATTATCCGTTCCAAAGTGGGCCGATGCTGTGGTATCTGTTGGTATTTGCCTTGTTTGGATCGAACAATATTCTCGCCTTTCAGATTGTCAGTGCCTTGGCGGTTGCTGCATTGGTCGCGGTTTTGTGGCGCTTAGGCGGCATGCTCGGGTTGAATAAAAAGGGCCATGGCGCATTCACCGTTCTGATTGCAACATGCGTTCCTCTTATGATGTTCGCGGCTTTCGTGTATCCCAATGCCGTCGGGTTCTTCATTACGATTTGTGGTGCTTGGATTATCGCGGAAGGCTTCCGCATGAGGAAGACATGGTCCAGCGCTCTTGCGATTGTTGGTGGTTTCCTTGTCTGCGGTATCGGCATTGTTTTCAAATCGACATATCAGATAGTGGTTCTTGCCGCGCTTCTTGCTGTTGTTTTTGCGGTTTGGCATAATCGCCGTATTTGGCAATTATTGGTCTCTTTGCCTTCCGTTTTGGCATCGTTTATCATTTCCAAACTTCCAGTTGCGTTAGTGCAGTCTTGGACTGGCCAGGACTTTGGCAAAGGCATGCCGATGCTTTCATGGATTGCTCTTGGATTAGGGCATCCCGATAATATGCCGCCTGGATGGTGGAGCAGATTTGCCTTAGATGCATTTGAAAATACAGGTAATGATTATTCTCTTCAATCCCAGATTTCCAGAGAGTTCGTTCAAGGACGACTCTCAGAATTCCTGCATAATCCGGGAAACGGGATGCATTTCTTTGCTGGTAAGCTTGCGTCAGAATGGGCTGAACCAACATTTATGACATCACTATATTCGGAGTTGGGCGAATCCTCAAAGCATTTTGCCGGTTTGAGCTCGTTCTTCCTTATCGGCAATGGCTCGGATATGTTACTTCGATATGAAAATGTTGCTCAAACTGTCACATATTTATTGGCGTTCATTGGCTTGATTGGTCTTCTTCGTTTGTTGATCAAGGAAAAGTTTATTGGAGATGATGCAGCTCAAGTCTTTACCAGGGTTTTGCTTTGTGCATCGTTCATCGGGAGTTTTCTCTGCTATCTTTTCTGGGAAGCAAAAAGTATCTACACTTTGCCTTTTTTCCTGCTGCTTATTCCGATGGCGGCATATGGCGTCCAGCAGATGATTGATTTTGTCGGCAATAAGAAGCAGAAGATACGCGGATAGGGGCAACTGTGGGAAGAGAAGAAGAGCTTCTAGGAACTCCGATGAGAAAAAAACTGGATTTTTGGTTGAAAATCCTAGTGCTTTTCGGATTTTGCGTGGTCTTGATTTTTTTGCTAGGCGCTGGTTTCAACAATACGTCTTACGCTTACGCAGAGGAAGGAGCCATCGATTCAGATCCTTTCTCCGAAGCTGATGCCAACGCTCATCCGGCCAATGGTTGGGATTCGAAGAAGGAACATTATTACGAAAATAGTCAACAGGTCTGTTCCAAAGAAATATACGATGCTAAAGATAAGAATTGGTATTGGAAGAATTGGTATTGGATAGATGCGAATGGTTCCGTAGCCCGTAACAAGGACGTATATCTTCAATCCAATGGTGGTAAATGGGTTCGCTATGATGCTGCCGGTCATATGGTCAAGGGCGAGGATTACCGCTATGGTGCCTGGTACTATTTCGACACCACCACTGGTGCGATGGCGAAGGGCATAACGCACGTTCCCTCCAATGGCGGCAAATGGGTCTACTATGACCTGACCACGGGGAAGATGCTCTACGGGGAACGCTACGTGAACTACGACCAGAGCCACGCCGGCTGGTATCATTTCGACGAGAACATCGGCGCGATGTCCTATGGCTTCTATTTCAACTCGCCACAACATAAATGGGTGTACTACGACCATGCCTCCGGCCAGATGCTGTACGGGGAACAGCTGATCAATGGGCATTGGTATGACTTCGATGAATCGACAGGTGCTATGCAGTATGGCTTTGTATACCTGTCGAAATCTCAGAAGTGGGTATTCTACGATCGCCGGATGGGTTGGATGTTATATGGGGAACATCCCATTGACGGCGCGTGGTACCTGTTGGACGCTCATACCGGCGCAGTACAGTACGGTTGGCAGGGGCTGGGTGGGAAAACGGTATGCTACAGCTGGCCGAGCGGCAAGATGCTGTACGGCCAGCAGAACGTGAATAACGCCACCTACTATTTCGATAATCGCACCGGTGCTCTCGATACGCGGCGTTCGTCTGTCATACCGAGTGATTACGTCGGAGCCGCTGCTGGAGCATTTGGTAACAAAATCAAGTCGGGCAGGTACCGTTCCGTTCGCCTTCTTGGAGACAGTATCGCTGCCGGAGTGGGCGCGGCGAACACGTATCCATGTACGTCTCGTGAGCTGTTCCAGCTTGAGGGAGTCACCTATTATGAGCCGTCCCATCAGACGGATATGGCCGCCAACAGCCTAAGGCGTTATCTGGAGTCGCGCGGTGTATTCATGACCAATGCCAGTGCGCCGGGCAAGGGCTCCTATTCGGGCTATAACTCCATCGGCGATGCGACCCTCGGACATGAGGATGCCGCTATCGTGCTGCTTGGAGCGAACGACCGATTGAGGCTTTCGAATAGCGATGATTTCAAGCGTGAAGCGGAAAGCTATCTGAATCGCGTTGCCGTACGATACGGGGACGATAACGTATATGTGTTCGCGAACATCGATACGTTATCCGATCCCAGATCCCTCACCATGGGGCAGGAAAATACGGTATTGCAGGATATTTGCCGGCAGCATGGTTGGCACTTCGCTTCAATGTATTCGGCATTCCGTACGGTAGGGCGTTCGACGGGAATACCACAGCAGGCGTTGTATAAGGATGGCATCCACCCGAATCGTATGGGTCAGGTTGCGGTGTGGCGTGCATTGCAGCAATTGCTCGGCCTGTAAACATCCGATAAAACGTTTGGAAAGCGGTAGGAAGAACGTGCCAATAGGAGACTTGAGAGGGTATGCAGCGTATTAGATTTTTCGATATTGCCAAGGGCATAGCCATTTTGGCTGTGATACTGGGACACAGTGCTATTGAAACGAACCTATTTGCGCCCCATCGCACGGCCCAGGTTGTTCTGTCCATCTGTTTTTCATTCCATATGCCGCTTTTCTTCATCCTGTCCGGGTATTTCATGCATCCAGACAGACGATTCCGTTGGATGAAGGAAGCAAAACAGCTGCTGCTCACCTACGTGGTGACGGCATTATGCGTGCTTGTCGGCGTGACCTGCATGGCGACGCTCGATCATGAGAGTCGGGCGATTGCCCTTCGGCAATGGGGCATGGCCGCGATATATGGAAGCGGCGATATTTCGAATCTGACGCTCTGGCGAGTAGACCTGAGAATCGGTGCGATCTGGTTCTTGCTCGCACTATTCTGGGCTCGATTGTTGCTGCATTGTCTCGCAAGACTTCCTTACACCCCGGTTTGGGTGGTGCTGTGCTTTGCTATTGGCTATATTTCCTCGCACTATGTGTTGCTGCCCTGGAGTATCCAGCCGGGAATGTGCGCGGCAGCATTCCTGTATTTGGGATATCTTGCCAAGAAATATGATGTACTTGGCTTTGTGAAGCGTTTCCCCTGCATATGGGCCATCGCATTTGTTGTTTGGGCGGTTGATATCATGTTCTTCGGCGGTATGAGCATGGCCATCAATAACTATGGTTCGCGACCGGTCCTGGCTGTAATTGGTAGTATCGCGGGAACACTGTGCGTTATTGGTATTTCGCAATTGATTGATCGAGTTCCGGCGCTGGGAAGCGTGTTAAGCAGTATTGGCCAGGCGAGTCTTGCTATTTTGTGCGTGCACTTGATTGAAGATAACGTATTGCCTTGGCAGATGTATCTTGGGGCGCTGCGTATGGCGTTTCCCCAGGTCCCGTTGGTTCTGCTGAGCTTCATCGTCCGTCTGCCGATCGACCTCTGTGGTGCATTCTTGCTTTATTATGTTCCGGTAATTAGGGAATGGTTCTATCCGCAGCTGGCTAAACGCAACGCGTGGAATCTAGCTGTTGAAACGAGATAAACAAAAACGTGCATATCTGTTGGAGAACAATGTTCATGTTTTGATTCTCTTCAAGGGATGGCGGTAACCTAGAGACCATGATCTCAATG
>OGYK01001792.1_pt1 | contig 15011 bp, 8 predicted proteins | sample 1576501 | NCBI WGS metagenome assembly OGYK01 (sample SAMEA3541530, study PRJEB24748) | human gut metagenome | biome: human gut; feature: human-associated habitat; material: faeces | place: China | collected 2012
GGCGTGCGGCCGGGGTGCTCGTCCCGCCGGAGGCGGGGGCGCTCTGCCGCGTGTATGACGGCATTCCCGGCTGTATGGCCGCCGTGTGCTCGCTTGCCGAGCAACCGCCGGAGCGGCTGCAATTCGTGCCGCCGCGCGAGATTTGCACTTGAAATATGCGCCCGGCTGTTGTATAATCAAACGACCGCATTTGCCGGTGTGATGGAATTGGTAGACGTGCTTGACTCAAAATCAAGTGCCGCAAGGCGTGCCGGTTCGAGTCCGGCCACCGGCACCACAACGTCAGAAGAAGCCAGCATCGTTCCGTTTCCGCCTCGCGGCGAAAACTGCACGATGCTGGCTTCTTCAACATATGATGGATATTCAGTTTCGTTTGGAGAAGGAGAGTGGAAAAACGGCGAAAGAGGGAAAGAACATCTTCCGCCGGATCCTTCTTACAAAATGAGTTGGGAACCGGTAATTGGCGCTGGTTTGGTTGTCATATGTACTGTTGGCATAATAGCTGTTGCTGCCGATGATCTCACAGGCGTAGGAGTTGCGGATGACTTTCTCTTTGGGCCACTTGGAGCAGGTGTAGGTGAAGGGCTGATCATGATCTTTGGATGACTAAAGGAGACATATATGTGGAATGACATTGCAAACGAAAATGATTTAAAAAACTTTATGGATGCTATGTGTGGTTTCCATGACAGTTGCATAAAGGAGATCAAATACATTAGCGGTGCGTATGTGAATGAAAAATTAAGTATGTCGCCGGTCAATAGCCAAAGAATATTGAGCGTGATCATTCAACGGCAGTTTGAAAACCCATCTGTGGTTGAAATGCAATTTGTGGGGCTAAAGTATTTAAAACTATTTCCAAATGACGAAAACTATACCTGTGAAATACTTGATGCAACTATGATTTTCAAAGAAGATTGCATTTATTGGTGTGATTGCGGTGGGTTATCAGTAAAGGATGTAGAAAGCTATACAGGTACTACAATATGTGCATCAAAAGTTCGGTGGAGAGCCGTGGATGAATATATTGGTCCGAATGAAATTTATGTGACAATTTAGAGTTAAATCGAGAAAGCGGGCGGTGCATCAACACCGCCCGCTGGGAAATGGACAAGTGATCACTATGATGCGTACAACCGTCACCACAGATCATTATCGTTGCCTGCTGCATCACGCTGCGCCGCAGCGCCTACGGCGCGTGGGGCAACTATTCCGTGCATGGTGCTGACGGCAAAAAGACCACGGATGCCACCTTCATCGGGCACATCAATCCCCTGCGTTACCGCGGCTACTACTACGACCGCGAAACGCGCCTTTACTATCTCCAGAGCCGGTACTACGACTTTGCCATCTGCCGGTTCATTAACGCCGACACCTTCGCTACCACCGACGCCAACGGTTTCCTCAGCGCCAATATGTTCGCATATTGTGAGAATAACCCGATCATGTGGATTGATCCAACGGGACACTTCTTAAGCGAAATTATAGGCTTTGTCAAAACGGCGGTGGATGAGATTGGAAAGGCAGTAGGGGCTTTGTCACCTGTATATGCTGTCCGCGATGGAGCAACACATGTTAGTGTAAGACCTGTTGGTGGAACAATGGATGACTGGATAAGTACCGGTTCAAATTCGGTTTGGACACAGGCGGTAAAATCAGTCGTAATAAAATGGGATGGAGCTAAATGATGGTTAGTATTGACTATATAATGAGCTTGCTTGACTGGAATAATAGCACAGAGCAACAAACACAGGGCATTGAGTTGGCGAAAAGGGTAAAATGTCTAAACGTCTTTTTGCAACCTAATAATTACTGCTATGGGAAAAATGTTTGGGGGAATTGCGCAAAAATTCTATCTGCAAGATCGAATGAGGAACTATCTCCATACTTGACTGAATTAATGATGCGGCTGCAAGACATGAATTGGCCAGGCGCGTTCTGTATATTTGAAAGACTGAAAGGACTGGTGAGTGATCCGTATTTTGAGCGTTCATATACAGAGTGCCTTAAATGTGCCAATGCATTAGAGGATGAAAGTTGGATGAACAACTTGAGGCTGATTAAAGAACAGCGCTGAAATGCATGAAAGCGTGGATTGCTATTGGATTTGCAACGCTGTGGTTATGTGATGCGGAGCAACTATAATGGCTACAATACTTATCTTGTATTATCGGGCGGTGCATCAGCACCGCCCGCATTTTATCTACGTCATCCTGCATGCCCCAGCGCCGCAGCACGCAAAAAAGCACCCTTTCGGGTGCTTTTTTGCATATTCGTTCCGGCTCACGCGCCGAGCTTTGCGAGCATGGCCTCGCAGACCTCGTCCATGTCGCCGACGATGCCGTAGGTGCAGTAGTTGAAGATTGCCGCCTCGGGATCGGTGTTCACGGCGACGACCACGTCTGCATCCGAGAAGCCCGTGACGTGGTTGACCGCGCCCGACACACCGAACGACAGCAGCAGCTTCGGCTTGACCACGGCGCCGGACTGCCCGATGACGAGCTTGAACGGCAGCACGCCGCGGTCGAACACCGGGCGCGTGCAGGCAAGCTTGCCGCCGAGGCGCTCGGCCAGGCGGCGATAGCGCGGCAGGGCATCTGCCCCCTTGATCGCGTTGCCGACGCAGACGATCACGTCCGCGTCCGCGATGTTCAGGCTCTCGTCGAGATCGTCAGCGCGGAAGTCAAGGATTTCGGTGCGGATGTCCGCGACCGGGAAGTCGATGTGCTCCTCGATCACCTCGTGCGCACGTGCGCCGCAGGGGACGCATTTGAACGTGCCCGGGCGGATGGTGCCGACCTGCGGGCGCGCGACCGGCACGGTGATGACGGCCATCATCTTGCCGCCGACGGCGGGCTCAACGAACTCGATGTCCGTCGTCTTGGGATCCCAGACAAGCTCGGTCGCGTCCGAGGTGCAGCCGGTGCCGAGACGCGCGGCGAAGCGCGGTGCAAAATCGCGCCCGTTGATCGTGCCGCCGATCATGACCGCCGTGGGCCGGTATTTCCGGCACAGGACGGTGAAGAGGTTGGTGTACGCATCGTTATTAAAGTAGTCATAGCCCGTGCCGGTCACGTGGATGATTTTGTCCACGCCGCAGTCGAGCACGCGCTGCAGCTCGCCGTCCGAGATGCTGCCGACGATGACCGCAACGAGTTTCTCGCCGCTCGCGTCGCAGAGCCTGCGCGTTTCCGAGCACAGCTCGAGCGAGACCGGCAGCACGCTGTCGCCGTCGCGCTCGATGAAGACCCACATATCTTTATAATCTGTTTTATTCACTGCCTTCACCTCCTCAAAGCACATCCGCGATCAGGCTGAAGAGCCGATCCACGTTCTTTTCCGTGCTGCCCTCGTCGATCATGCTGCCCTTCGCGCCGACCTCCGGCGGATAGGTGCGCGGCACCTTCGTGGGGGAGCCGGGGTCGCCGATCTGCGCGGGGTCGAGCCCCGGGATGGTGGCCGTGCTGTAGACCGCGATATCCGCGGTGCGCGAGGCCTTCCAGCGCTTCAGGTTCGGGATGCGGGGGCGGAAGTTCGCCTTCTCGACTGTGAGCAGGCAGGGATACTTGGCGCGCAGCACCTCCGTGCCGCGCTCGAGGTCGCGCTCGGCCGTGATGGTGTGCGCGGCCGTGTCTACCTCGACGATCTTCGCCGTCGAGGAGATCTGGCTGGCACCGAAGCGCTCGGCCAGCTGCGAGCCCATCTGCCCGGTCGCGCCGTCGAGCGACTCCTTGCCGCAGAAGATGAGGTCAAAATCGCCGAGCTGCTTTGCCGCGCTCGCGATGACGTAGCTCGTGGCGAGGGTATCGGCGTTGGCAAACGCGCGGTCGGACAGCAGCACGGCGCGGTCCGCGCCCGCGGCGAGACACTCGCGCAGCGCCTCCTTGGCCATGTCCGGCCCCATCGTGATGACGGTGACCGTGCCGCCGTGCGCCTCCTTGACGCGCACAGCTGCTTCGAGCGCATTGGCGTCCAGCGGATTGAGGATCGCCGGCACGCCCGCGCGGATCAGGCTGCCCGTGACGGGGTCCATCTTCACGAGGTTGATGTCGGGCACCTGCTTGACGCAAACAAGAATATTCAGCATGCTTCAGCCCTCCTCGACGTTGGTGCAGACCTTGCCGGGGTTGAGGATGCCCTTGGGGTCAAACACCTGCTTGATCGCCTGCATGAGCCCGAACGCCGTCTCGCCGGCGGACTCCACCAGGTACTGCTTCTTTGCGTGGCCGATGGCGTGTTCACCGGAGACCTGCCCGCCGAACTCGATGCACTTGGCATAGCATTTGTCCATGACGGCCTTGCTGCGGCGCTTGAACTCGTCGAGCTCCATGTCGTTGGCGCAGCAGTAGATGTGCAGGTTGCCGTCGCCCGCGTGGCCGAAGCTGCGGATGGTGATGCCCTCCGCCTTGCCGGTGGCGCGGGTGTAGACGAGAAACTCCGCGATGCGGTCGACCGGCACGACGACGTCCATCTCGTCGAGCAGCTTCGTGTCCGCCTCGATGACGGTCAGGAACGCGCTGCGCGCGGCCCAGACGTCCTTTTTCAGGCCGTCGGTCCAGACGACGAGCGTGTCGTACGCACCGCGCTGCTCGGCAAGCGCGCCGAGGCGGTCCATCTTCGCGGTCAGTTCGGCCTCGCTGTCACCGACGAGGGTGACGAGGATGTATGCACCGGCCTCTTTGCCGTCCACGACCGTGGGGAAGATGGTGTTGCCGGTGAACGCCGCCGAGGAATCGACGATGTCGCGCTCCATGAACTCGATCGACTGCGGGTCGAGGTTGGCCAGCTTGATCTGCGGTACGGAGGCGATGGCGGTCTCCACATCGGCAAACGGGAGAATGAGGCTCACGTTCATTTCCGGCTTGGGGATGAGCTTGAGCGTCAGCTCCGTGATGACGCCGAGCGTGCCCTCCGAGCCGATCATCAGGTGCAGCAGGCTGTAGCCGGAGCTGGTCTTGCACACGGTCTTGCCGAGCTCCATGACTCTGCCGTCGGGCAGCACCACGGTCATGGCCAGCACATAGTCGCGCGTCACGCCGTACTTCACGGCGCGCATGCCGCCCGCGTTCGTGGACACGTTGCCGCCCACGGTCGCGGTCTTCTCGCCCGGATCGGGCGGGTACATCAGGCCGCGCGTGAGCGCGTCGGCCGCAAGATCGCACAGCAGCACGCCGGGCTGGATGTGCACGACGAGGTTGTTCATATCGTAGGAGAGGATCTTGTTCATGCGCGTCGTGCACAGCACCACGCCGCCGCACAGCGGCACGCACCCGCCGACGAGGCCCGTGCCCGCACCGCGCGGCGTGACGGGGATGTCATTTTCGTAGCACACACGCAAAATCGCGGACACTTCCTCAGTGCTCTCGGCCTCACAGACCACCTCGGGATAATACTTGCCGTAGATGGGCATTTCGTCGTGGCTGAAGTCGTCTTTCACCGCATCGCCTGCGAAAAAGCGCTTCGCGCCCACGATGGCCTGAAGCTGCGCGGCAATTTCAGGTGTGACTTTCTTGTATTTCGTCATTTCTGACCTCCTAACTTGTTCTGAACTTATAAAGTAACACAATTACAGGGGGTAGTTGTCAAGTATCCCCTGTGTGAAAAAATCATATTTTTACGCAAAAAAGCTTCCGGCCCGTATCTCGGGCCGGAAGCCCGGAATTATTGTTCTGCCTTCCCGAGTTTGGGAAGCGCAAGATGAAGCAAACGATTCGGAAATGTCTGCATTGGATCGCGAGCGACGCCAGGCAAACCATAGCGGATGTGAAGTATGCTTTCCGGCGGCGCAGTCAACGCGCGCTGTTGGCAGTGCAGATGGCGGCGTGGGTCGTAATCTTGGCTGAGTTTATAATCATGAGCATTTGCCTTGATTATTCATGGTTTGGTGAGATCGTTGTTATCTGGTATTTTATATTGCTGATTACTGATTCTAAGCACTTGCTTAGTGTTATGCAGTGTGTTTTATCATGGATAGCGGCAGCGGCCTTTACAGTAGCCATTTTTGCGCATGAAATGGCGCTGTGGTGAAGTTCACAATCAAATCCTTATTAAGATTCGCCGGCAGCAAAGAAATGCTGCCGGCTTTTTTCGCGGCAGTGTCAGGCACATAAAAGACACAGACTGGACACAGGTTCTTTTCAAAATCTTCAACATTCGCACCGGTACGGCGGATATACTAAGTGGGTGAATGAATGAGGGAGGTCTTGCACCATGTGTACCGCAGCGACTTACTGCAACGGCGATTTTTATTTTGGCCGCAACCTTGACTACGAATTTTCCTACGGCGAGCACGTGACGATCATGCCGCGCAACTATCCCATCCGCCTGCACAGCGGCGCGCTCGACCGGCATCATGCCATGATCGGCATGGCGCATATCCAGGATGACTACCCGCTTTATTATGACGCGGTCAACGAAAAGGGACTGTGCATCGCGGGGCTGAACTTTGTCGGCAACGCGGTGTATCCGCCGGTGACGCGGGGCGTGGCCTCGGTCGCGCAGTACGCGCTCATCCCATGGCTGCTCGGCACGTGCGCCAACATTGCCGAGGCGCGCAGTGCGCTCGCGCGCGTGGTCATCGACGGCACGCCCTTTGCTCCCGAGCTGCCGTGTGCGCAGCTGCACTGGCTCGTTGCCGACCGCAGCGGCTGCATCGCGGTCGAGGCCACGGCGGACGGTCTGCACGTTTATGATGACCCTGCCGGCGTGCTGACGAACAACCCGCCGTTTCCGCAGCAGATGGCTGCGCTGCGCAATTATACCCGCCTGAGCGCCAGCCAGCCGCCGGCAGATTTCTGCGGCGTGCCGGTCACGCTCGACAGCCGCGGCATGGGTGCGCTCGGTCTGCCGGGCGACCTGTCATCGCCCTCGCGCTTTGTGCGCGCGGCGTTCGTGCGCGCCAACGCCCGTTCGGAGCGGACCGAGGACGCCAACGTCAGCCAGTTTTTCCACATCCTCACGAGCGTGGAGCAGCAGCGCGGCTGCTGTGAGCTGGACGACGGTCAGTTTGAGATCACGCTCTATTCCAGCTGCTGCAACGCGGATCAGGGCATCTATTACTACACGACCTATGATAACCGCCAGATCACCGGCGTGAAGCTCCACGCAGCCGACCTCGACAGCGCGCGGCTCACGGCGTATCCGCTCGCGGACACGCAGCAAATCCGCTGGGAAAACTGAATCCAAACGCATGGAAAGACCGGGGCATCCGCTGGGATGCCCCGGTTTTCACAAGAGCAGATGCCGCGCATTTGCGCGGCATTGGGTCAGGTTTTGGCTTTTTTCTTTCTCGGCTTTGGCAGCGGGGTGCACGCCGCAAGCACGGGGATGAGCACGTCGAGCAGCGCGGCGTTGTCGATGTCGAGCATGTAGTGCGGCCGCGCGCCGTCATAAGGCGTGCCCGTCCCGGCGTCAGAGAGCAGCGCCGCCGTTTCCGGCAGGCACTTGACAAAAACCGTATTGTCGCACACGAGCAGGATCGGCTTGTCGTCAAGATAGACCATTGCGTCGCCGAACATTTTCCGGTACCGCACGGCGCCGAAGCGCGCGATCTGTTCGCAGACGAAGCTGAGATATTCTTCCGAAGTGGCCATATGCATACCTCCCTGATGTTTGCGCAATTATAAAGGATTTGCGCCCCGTCTGTCAACGCGGTCTGCCGGGCGGCAGAAAAAATTCTGCGATCCGGACACTGCATCTTGACAGCGCGGCTCAGTCCCGGTATAATTTTCACATCGCACGGTGTCCCGGCCGTGCAGGTGCTGCGCAGCGGCGCGTTTTTTTGAACCTTGAGTTAGATGAGACTAACCTGATTGCATGTTTTTGGGATACGGCGTCAGATCAAGCTGACGGTATGTCCTTTTTCTTTGCCATAGGATTAGATACATCTAACTGACGCGGAGAATTCGTGCCATCCGCGCGGCAAGACGACCGGGGATCTTCACATGAAAGGAAAGGTGTTTGAACGAACATGAAGCAAACTGCAACCCGATCCATGCCGAAGCTGCTGAGCCTGCTGCTCTGCTTTGCCATGGTATTCTCTCTGCTGGCGCTGCCCGCACAGGCGGCAAAGGCGGATGCCTCGAGCGTCGACGGCACGTACACCGGTACGGGCACGGGGCGCAACGGGGATATTACGCTGTCCGTGACGATTGCGGACGGTAAGATCACACAGATCGAAAACATTTCCAACAAAGAGACGCCGAAATACTGGGCGGAGGCGGTCAAGCTGTTTGACAGCATCCTCGCCGCCAACGGCACGGACGGCGTGGACGCCGTCTCCGGCGCGACTCTGAGCAGCGACGGCATTCTTACAGCTGTGGACGATGCGCTGGCGAAGGCGTCCACGCAGCTCTCCGGCAGCGGCACGGAGGCGGATCCCTATGTGATCTCCAGCGCCGCGCAGCTGCAGGCGTTTGCGGCGCTGGTCGATGCGGGCAATACCTACGCGGGTCAGTATGTGGCGCTCGGCGCGGACATTGACCTCTCCGGCGTCGACAACTGGAATCCCATCGGCGCAGAGGCCAAGAGCGACACCTGCCTCGACAAGCTCTTTGCCGGCACGTTCGACGGCCGCGGTCACACCGTCGCCGGACTGAAGATCCGGGTGGCGGACGCTGCGAGCGAGACCAATGTCGGCCTGTTTTCCACGCTCGGCAATACGGCTGTTGTGAAAAATCTGAACCTGACGGATGCGGTCATCACCCTGACCGGCGTTGCGGACACCATCCAGTGCCGCGCCGGTATTCTGGCCGGTGACACGGTCAACGCCGCAGCCAAAGACGGCGGCAGCCGCAGCCATGACTCCATCGGTGTGCGCATCGACAGCTGCTCGGCGACCGGCTCGGTGAACGTTACCGGTCAGAACGGCATGGTCTGGGCGGCCGGTCTCGTCGGCCGCAGCCAGATCGGCGTCTGCATCACCAACTGCTGGACGGACGCCGCGCTGCGCGCCGAGTCGCTCGGCGGGACGAAGTCGGCCTATGCCGGCGGCATCACGGGCCACACCGGAAACTATGCCGTGCTCGCCAACTGCGCGGCCTTCGGCACGGCCTATGCCAGCTCCCCGATGAGCACAAACTTCGGCGGTCAGGCCGGCGGCATCGTCGGTATGTCGGCGGCCAAGCAGTACAATACCTATGCCGTCGGCGATGTGACGGTCGGCAACGGCGGCACGAAGCACACCTGGGTCGGCGCGCTCGCCGGTGAGATCACCTCGAGCGGCATGTCCAAGGACAGCAGCGGCAGCTACACGGTCTATCCCGAGCAGGGTGCGTTCCGTCTCACTAACTACTTTGCCGGCGATGCCGTGCTGAAGGTCGAGACCTATGACGGCGATACGCTCAAAGATACCAGTATCGTCGAGCCCACGGTCGACCGCGGCTTCTCGTCGACGCTCAAGAGCGTGGATATGGCCATGACCTCCGTTGCCATGACAAAGGCGGACATGGCCGCGGCTGCGTTTGCCGGCACGCTCAGCGGCAACATTCCGGCGGTCAACGCCGTCCTCGCAGCCTACGGCATCACCGGCGTGGCGCTGCGCGAGTGGCAGCTTGACGGCGGCCGCGTCCTGCCGACTGGCGACGTCTGGGTCAGCGGCGAGGTCGACACGGGCATCTTCGCATCCGGCGACGGCACGCAGGCCAGCCCCTATCTCATCCGCACGGCGGATCAGCTGCGCGCGTTTTCCGGTTCGCTCAACAACAAGATCAACTACGCGGACAAGTATGTCGCACTCGATGCGGATATCGACGTCTCCGATGCGGCGTGGACGCCCATCGGCGGCAGCGACTGGGCCTTTGCCGGTACATTCGACGGCCGGGGCCACACGATCTCCGGTCTGACGGTCGGCTCGGCATCGGCGCCGCTCGCGCTGGATGGCGATAATCTCTTCATCGGCCTGTTCGGCGTGCTGGAGAAAACGGCCGTCGTGCGCGATGTCGCGCTCAGGAACGTTGCGTTCTACACCAGTTATGAGGCCACGGCCTATGTCGGCGGCATCGCGGGCTACCTCAATGGCAGCGGCGAGTCAAATGCCTTTACCGGCGCTGTCGTGGACGGCTGCTCGGTCTCCGGCACCATCTCCCACACGTCCGCGAAGGGCAACCAGTTTGTCGGCGGCATTGTGGGCATGCAGTATAAGGGCGCGGTCATCAACAGCGCTTCCTTTGCGGATCTGTCCTGCACGGTCCTGAGCGGTGACCTCGCCGAGGTCGGCGGGCTCGTCGGCCTGAACAACCGCGGCCTCGTGGCCAACAGCTACGCCGTCTGCAGCGTCTACGGCAGCGGCAGCCGCGAAAACGGCAACGAGGGCATGGCCGTCGTCAGCGCGCTCGTGGCGTGCAATGCCGGAACGGTCGTCAATTGTTACGGCTCGGGCGACACCACGACCAAGGAGTATTCCACCTATGTCGGCATGGCCTCCGGCTGGGTCACCGGCATCGGCAAGACCTATCTCTGCTGGTACGACCTCGACAGCACCATGCTCATCGGTAAGGACACCAGCACCCCGCAGCTCGTCAGGCCTGTCGAGTCCATCGGCACAAAGGTCTCCTCCGGCGTCAACGACGAGGGCGACCAGTATACCGGCGGCCTTGTCGACCGCATGACCGGCTATGACGCGGCGGGCTACGCAGCCATCGCCGCGGCGCTCAACGCCAACTTCGCCGCCTTCCCGGCGGACATCACGGTCTACGGCCTGACGGCGGACGCTCTCAGGACCTGGACCTACGACGCGGCCCGGAAGCTTGTCGTTCCCGGTGCGGATGCAGCTTCCGTGACCTATGTGCAGCCCGCGTGTGAAAAAGTGACGAAGCCGGAGCTCAAGCTGCTCGACGGCGTCTGGTACGGCCGCGACGCCGACAAGACCACGGTCGTGAAGATCACGGTCGCGGACGGCGAGATCACCGAGACGGCTGTCGTCTCCGGCGAGAGCAGCGGCAGCGCCTACGATGCGGCGCTTGCAAAGGCCGAGTATAAGGCGACCTATGGCGACTTCTCGACCTACGATGCGGCCGACCCGGCAAAGTTCGCCGGCGGCAGCGGCACGCAGGCCGACCCTTACCGCATCGCGACCGAGGCGCAGCTGCGTTATCTGGCTGAGTCCATCAATGCGGACGTCGACTGGTGCGGCGCTTACTTCCTCCAGACGGCGGACATCGCCCTCAGCGGCGAGTGGCTGCCCATCGGCTGGGCGCTCAACGGCGAGGTCAACGGCAAAAAGACGGCCATCGCCGCCTACCCGTTCCGCGGCAATTACGACGGCGGCGATCATATGATCTCCGGCCTGCGCATCGGCAGCGAGGACGCGCCCGCCGACCAGATGGCCTCCGGCCTCTTCGGCCTGACGGCGGGTGAACTGTCCACGAACGACCTGCCGACGGATCAGCGCATGGTCACGCTCAAGAACATCCATCTTGAGGATATTGGTATCTACGTTTCCACCCGCTACGAGACCTTCACCGGCGGTCTGGTCGGCAGTGCACAAAACGGTATTTATATCGACAACTGCTCCGTCACCGGCGTCATGAACGTGACCACATCCGAGAGCTTCGCCCGCGCGGGCGGTCTGGCCGCCAGTGTGCTGCGCGGCGCCGTGACCAACAGCTGGACGGATGTCGACATCACCGCCGCTACGGACACCAACCACGTCTATGCCGGTGGCCTGTACGGCATGGACAACCGCGCCACGACGGTCAACTGCTACGCGCTCGGCAGCGTGACCGGCAACTCTACGAACAACAACAAGGTACATATCGGCGGGCTCGTCGGTCAGGCGGGCGGCGTGCACATCAACTGCTATGCAGCGGGCAATGTCGTCTCGCACAAGACCACGACGGACGTCGGCGCGCTCAACGGCCGCTCCGCGGGCATCGCCGTGGACTACAACTGCTACTTCAACAGCGAGGCGCTGCAGCAGCAGGGCGATACCGTCAACGTGCCCGCCGTGGCTGTCGGCGTCAACGCCAACGACAGCGCCATGCTCAAAAACGTCTCCGGCAAGACGAAGGCCGAGCTCGGCAGCGAAGCGTTTGCGCAGCTGCTCAATGACAACGCCGCCCGGATGGCGGACACCGTCACAGAGGTCGATGCCTACCTTGAGACGCTGCAGGAGCGCGGCTTCGTGCACAAGGACTATTACACCGGCAATGACCTGCTGACCTGGCGCGCGCAGGACGGTGTGGTCGGCTTCTTTGCAGAGTCCGCGCCCGAGCTGCCGTTTGACGATGTTGCTGCGGGCAGCTGGTACTATGACGACGTGGCCTTCGTCTTTGGCAAGGGCCTGATGGTCGGCACGGGTGGCAATCACTTCGCACCGGCGCTCGCCGCGACGCGCGGCATGGTCGTGAGGACGCTCTACAGCATGGAAAACGAGCCCGATGTCACCGGCGCATGCCCGTTTGCGGACGTGGCGTCCGGCAGCTACTGTGAGGACGCGGTCACGTGGGCGGCTGCCAACGGCATCGTCAGCGGCTACAGCGCCGCGGCGTTCGGCCCCAATGACGGGATCACCCGCGAGCAGCTGGCGACCATGCTCTATGAGTACGCAAAGTACAAGGGCTATGATGTCGCAAAGGCGGCGGATCTGTCCGGCTTTGTCGATCAGGGCGGCATCAGCGCGTATGCGGTCAAACCGATGCAGTGGGCAGTCGCGCAGGAGCTGATCTTCGGCGTCGGCGGCAATGCCCTCGCGCCGAAGGCCGCAGCCACACGCGCCCAGCTTGCTGCGGTGCTGCACCGCTTCTGCGAGGCGTTCGCCTGAGCGGACAGCGCGTGCACTGCAGTCAGGCCGCAACCCCCTTTTCGAAAAAGGAAAACTTTTTTGACAGTCTCAGCCCGCCGGAAGGCGGGCTGTTTTTTGCCCATTTGCAGGGGATATGTGCGGAAACGCATCTTCCTGGCCGGATTTTATTTAAATTGACGCGAAGGCGCGCAATGGTTATAATATCAAATATTTTTGTGATATTTCAGCGGACAGGATCCGCTTGTCCCGAAAGGATGTTTTCCATGGCAACCGTTTCTGCGCCGGTCAAGCGTGCGCGGCGGCTGCGCCCGGCCCCGCTGTGGCTAAGCCTGCTGCCGGCTTTTCTGGCGTATTTTTTTCTGGATTTTTCCCTGCGCCTGTTCTATGGCGCGATGAGCAACGTGTCGCTCTGGGCGTGGCAGCCGCTGGTGTTCACCCTGCTGTGGTCGGGCACGATGACGGCGATCGCTGCGCTGCTGCCGCGGACGGGGCGGCGCATCTTCCTGCTGGTCACGTTCGTGCCGTTTGCGCTGCTGACGATCGCGCACTGCGTGCTCTATCAGCTGACGGGCACGTGTTTTTCCTTTGCCGATCTCGCTTATGCGGGCGACGGCGCGCGGTTTGTCAGCGAGGCGTATTTTCACCTCAAGGTGGGGCAGTGGCTGAGTATCGCCGTGTGTCTCGCGCTGATGCTCTGCGCCGTGATCTTCACGCCGCCGACGCACGTTGGCCGCCGCGGCGGGATCGCGGCCGCTGTGCTGGCCGCCGCATGTGCAGCGGGCATTTTTGCCGTGCACACCACGCAGATGCCCCGGGGCGGCGCCGTGGAGCATAGTGAGTATCTCGCATGGGACAATGCCGAGAGCCACGACACGCTTGCAGATGCCTATGCGGAATTTACCAACGCCAACCGCTGCCTGATGTTCTCCGGTCTGTACCAGTACACGGTGCGCGGCGCGGCCGTGACGCTCTGGCCGCAGACGATGGCGGACACCGAGCGGATCGCGGAGCTGGACGACTACTACGCGTCCCACCCGAAGGAGGCGGCCGATACGCCCATGACCGGCGCGTTTGCGGGCAAGAACCTGATCCTGATCATGATGGAATCCGTCGACGACTGGCTCGTGACGCCGGAGTATATGCCGAATCTATACCGTCTGGAGCAGGAGGGCGTGGATTTCCGGAATTACTACGCGCCGATCTTCCTCGCGGCGGCAACGTTCAACTCGGAGTTTACGGCGAACACCGGCCTCATCGCGCCGGAGTATCAGGTGCGCAACTCGTACTACAGTGAGCATGCGCTGCCGTATTCGCTGCCGAACCTGTTTCGTGACGCGGGCTACCGCGCACGATCCTTCCATGCGGCCAATCCGAGCATTTATAACCGCGGGCAGATCCACCTGAACTTCGGCTATGAGTCCTATAGCGACTACGGCGATCTCGGCATGGACGACTACATGCTCGATTCGCAACTCCTGCGCGGTTATGACCAGATCGTCTCGGACGAGCCGTTTTTCAGCTTCATCATCACGTATTCCGGCCATGGGCCGTACACCACGGAGCAGCAGAACATCTCGGAGCCCCATCTGGACCGTGCCCGCGCGGTGATCGACTACAGCACCGTGCCGTATACGACCGAGGCGCAGAAGGAGGAGTACACCCGCGCCGTGGCGCAGGCCATGGAGACGGACGCCTTTATCGGCGGTCTGCGTGAGCGGCTGGAGGCCGACGGTCACGCCGAGGATACGGTGCTCATGCTGTTCACGGATCACTACTGCAAGTATTTCTCCGACACGGAGCTCATTGAGGCCATCAAGGGTACCAGCGATCACAACCTGCTCTCGAACGTGCCGTTCGTGATCTGGACGGAGGGCATTACGCCGCAGGTCTATGACAAATATGTCAGCACGATGGACATCGCACCGACAGTCGTGGATCTGTTTTCGCTGGACGCCGACCTGCGCTATTATATCGGCAATGACATGTTCGGCCAAGACGGCGGCGTGGTCTACTTCCGCAACTACGCGTGGTATGACGGCAAGACCTACGACACCGGCAATGACGCCTCAAGCAATCCGGCCGTGCTGGCCATGCGCGAGCAGGCGCGCGAGCAGCTCGATGTCTCGCAGGATACGTTCCGCTATGACTACTTTGCCTGTCTGCAGCGGCGCGGGATCCTCAATCCGGATGAATAGAAACGCAGCAAAAAGCGCCCCGAATGCATTGCATTCGGGGCGCTTTTCCGATTTTCGGGGTCATCCGTTCATGC
>OGYK01001797.1_pt1 | contig 14990 bp, 12 predicted proteins | sample 1576501 | NCBI WGS metagenome assembly OGYK01 (sample SAMEA3541530, study PRJEB24748) | human gut metagenome | biome: human gut; feature: human-associated habitat; material: faeces | place: China | collected 2012
AGACGACGGAGTAACGCAGGGACACCGGGAAGTCGGCGCCGGCCTGACGCTTGATCTCCTGCACGATCTCGACCGGGAAGCGGAAACGGTTCTCGAACGAGCCGCCGTACTGGTCGGTGCGGTGGTTCCAGTTGGCCATGGTGAACTGGTCAAGCAGGTAGCCCTCGTGGACAGCGTGGATCTCGACGCCGTCGACACCGGCAGCGCGCAGCTTCTTGGCGGTCTTGCCGAAGGCGTGCACCATGTCCTGGATCTCCTTGACGGTCAGCGGGCGGGACATGACGTCTTCCTTCCAGCGGTTCGGGACCTCGGAAGCGGAGGCGCAGATGTACTGCACGTCGACGATGGGGCTGACGATCTTGTTGAGGAAGTTGTTCTTGGCCAGCATCGTCATCCAGCCGTTGATCGCCATGGAGCGGCCCATGCCGGCGGCGAGCTGGATGAAGAGCTTTGCACCGGTCTTGTGGAACTCGACCATGTACTCCTTGAGCTGCTTGAACATCTGGTCGTTCTGGTACAGCCACTTACGGCCGGGGATACCCAGCGGATCGCGGATGCACTGCATGCCGGGCAGGATCAGGCCCACGCCGTCCTGTGCGCGGTTGAGCAGGAAGTAAGCTGCTTCCTTGTCGAAGTGGTTCGGCTCCATCCAGCCGAACAGGGACGTGCCGCCCATGGAGCACTGGACAATGCGGTTTTTCATCTCGACATTGCCGATCTTCCAGGGGGTGAACAATGCGTTGTACTTTTCGTTCATTGAATACGCTCCTTCTATTTTTTAGGTCTCCACAGACCCGGGGTTACGTTCTTCCGGGACATGGATCTCCCGGATGGTAAAGTCCTTGCCGGACAGCACCGTTTTGTTGAAGCTGTTGCAGTTCGGACAATAACCGTTGCACTCGATGACATTGAAGATCTCGTCGCAGTCCTCGCACTCGGCCATGCCGGGCACGATGTTGACGATGAGCTTCGTGTTTTCCAGCGGCGTGCCCTTCACGACGGGGGGATAGAGCTCCTCCACGTACTCCGGAATGACGAGCGAGAGCTCGCCGCAGTCGGCCACGATCTCGGAGATCTCATCGATCTGATTGGCGGCCGCGTAGTCGGTGACGGTCTTGACCATGGCGCGCACCACGCCGATCTCATGCATGGCGCTGCTCCTTATCTGCCGCGCGTCTTGCGCACGAGGCGGCCGATGGCGGCGGGGGTGTTGCCGGCCACGGTCAGCAGGGTGCGGAAGTATTCACGGCCGTGCGTGTCGTTGACCTTCTCGAGGCGGATGGCGTCGAACTTGCATTTGGTGGTGCAGATGCCGCAGCCGATGCACTGGTCCTCGTTGAGGACGACCGCGCCGCAGCCGAGGCAGCGCTCGGTCTCCTTCTTCATCTGCTCCTCGGTGAACACACCGCGCAGATCGTGGAAGGTCTTCTTCGCCTCTTCGGCGGAGCCGTCGTGCGCGTGCTGGCGCGGGGTGTTGTCAAAGCTCTCGATCGGCACGGCCACGGTCGCGGGATCGAGCGACTTGTAGTCGCGGTGGTCGCGGCCGATGAGCTGGCTCTGGCCGGGGTGCACGAAGCGGTGGATGGACACGGCAGCCTCTTTGCCGGCGGCGATGGCGTCGATGGCAAACTTCGGGCCGGTCACAAGATCGCCGCCCGCGAACACGTCGGGCTCGTCGGTCTGATACGTTGCGGGGTCAACAAGCACGGTGCCGCGCTTGCCGAGCCGGAGCTTCGAGCTGGCGTCGATGCCGCACAGGTCGATCTGCTGGCCGATGGCCGAGATGACGGCGGAGACTGCAATCGTCTCGAATTCGCCCGTGCCGACGGGCTTGCGGCGGCCCTTCTCGTCGGGCTCGCCGAGGGTCATGGTCTCGACCTTGATGGCCGTGGCCTTGCCCTTTTCGCCCAGGATCTCGACCGGGGCGCTCAGGAAGCGGAACTTGACGCCCTCGGCCTCGGCCTCGGCGACTTCTTCGTCCGCTGCGGGCATCTCTTCGCGGCTGCGGCGGTAGAGCAGCGTCACGTCCGCACCGCGGCGCACGGCGGCGCGCGCGACGTCGATGGCGACATTGCCGCCGCCGATGACGGCGACCTGCTTGCCGATGGTCGGGCGCTTGCCGAGGTTCACGGCGCGCAGGAACTCGACACCGGTGAACACACCCTTCAGATCGTCGCCCGGGCATCCGGCCGGCGTGCCCTTGGAGGCGCCGACGGCGAGGTAGATCGCCTTGTAGCCGTCCGCGCGCAGCGCGTCGAGCGTCATGTTCTTGCCGACCTCAACGCCGAAGCGGAACTCCACGCCGAGCTCCTTGAGCACGTCGATCTCCGCGTTGACAACGTCCTTCTCGAGGCGGAAGCTCGGGATGCCGAGCGTGAGCATGCCGCCGGGCACGGACTCCTTCTCGAACACGGTCACGGGGTAGCCCTTGACGGCGAGGTAGTACGCGCAGCTCAGACCGGCAGGGCCGGCGCCGATGACGGCGATCTTCTCCGGGTACGGACGGCCGATCTGGTTGAGCATCTTCGGCACGAAGCGGGTGCCGGCCTCGAGATCCTTCTCGGCGATGAACTTCTTGATGTCGTCGATGGCGATCGGATCGTCGATGCTGCCGCGGGTGCAGGCGTCCTCACAACGCTTGTTGCAGATGCGGCCGCAGACGGCCGGGAACGGGTTTTCCTTCTTGATGAGCTCCAGCGCCTCGGTGTAGCGGCCGAGGGACGCGAGCTTGATGTAGCCCTGAACCGGGATATGCGCCGGGCACTCGGCCTTGCAGGGGGCAGTGCCGCTGGGCATGACGTCGGAGCGGTTCGTGCGGTACTCGGGGTTGTAGCTCGAGCGGTGGAACGGCACGCTGGCGTCGGTATCGTAGGTATCGGAGATGTGCGGATCGGTCGCGCAGCGCTTCTGGCCGAGCTTGAGCGCATTGGTCTGGCAGTTTTCAACGCACTGACCGCAGGCAACGCACTTTTCCTTGTCCACGCGGGCGATGTAGTTCGAGCGGATGGCGCGCGGCGTGCGGAACAGCTCCGCGATGCGCAGCGCGAAGCACGAGCAGCCGCAGCAGTTGCAGATGGCGTTCGTGTCCTCGAAGCCGGGGGTCTGGTTGATCTCGTGCACGAGACCGTTGTCCTCGGCGCGCTGGAGAATCTCGTACGCCTCTTCCTTGCTCACGAGGCGGTGATACCCCTGCTCGGAGAAGCAGAGCGCGTTGTCGTTGAGGTACATGCACATATCCTCTTCGAGGTGGCCGCAGCCCTCGCCCATGAGACGGCGGGCACGGCGGCAGGAGCACGGACCGACGCTGATGGCGGTCGCGTTCTCGATGAGGGTGCGCACCTCGTCGTAGGAGGCGGCGTGCGAGTCGTTCTCGATGGCGCTCATGACGGGCATGACGCGCATGAAGAACATGCCGGTCTTGCCGGAGTCGAGCATCGGCGCGAGCATCTCCGGACGGCGGCGGGTGTACGCCTCAAAGGACTCGCCGAGCACGGGATACTTGTCGCACTGCTCACGGTTGGCAAGGATACCCTCCATGATGCCCGGGACCCAGATCGGGTAGAAGTAGCAGCGCTTGCCGTCCACATAGCGGTAGCGGACTGCGCCGGTCTTGCACAGCTTGTCGAGCTGCTCCTGCGTGAATTCCACGCTCTTTTTTGCGCGCTTGGCCACTTCCTCAACCGTGCGGTTGGTCTCCAGGCGCACGTGCATCATGATCGCACACATATCATCGTCGATAATCGGCTCGAGGATCTTATACTCGGGATCGTCATACGTGATGCCCATGTACGTCATGCTCTCAAGGCTGATCTTCGTGGCCAGCTTGAGAATATTCGGTCTTTTTGCCATGCCGTTTCCTCCTTCAATGTAGGGTGGTATTTAAAAGGTGTTCCCTGTCCCCTTATTGCTTGGGCGGCGCCGCGAATGCGCGCGTGAACTGCTCGCACAGCGCGTCGATGCGCGCGTGCCCGTCCAGCTCGTGCACGCTCGGCACGCCGATGGACATCCGCTGGATGACGCCGAGGATCGAATCGTATGTATTATAATAGAGTGTTTTCACATCGGCCTCGGGATCGACCGTCCCGTCGGCGAGCCCGCGGCGGATGGCCGCGGCGATCGGCCCGGGGGCGACCTCAAAGCGCTCCGGCGGGCGGTTGATGACCGCGTGCTGCCGGCCGGCGTTGCACAGCGCGACCTCCGCATCCAGCGAGAAGCGGATGCCCGCGGGGTCGGTGAAGATCAGCCCCGCATAGCTGCGCAGCAGCACGCGGATCTCCTCGATGCCGGTCATGCCCTTGCGCCGCTGCTTTGCCAGCGACTGCGCGGCCAGCTCCTTGGCCCTGTCCCAGTAGAGGTAGGCCGCCGCGATGACGAGCTCATCCTTGCCCGCAAAGTACCGGTAGACCGAGCGCTCGGTCAGGCCGGCGTGCTGCGCGATGTCGCGGATGGTCGTCTTTTCAATGCCGTTTTCCACAAAACACGCCAGCGCCGTCTGCGTTACGAGTGCGATATTCTGTTCCCGCACCTCTTGCATCGACATGGGCGTGCCTCCTGTCAGCTATGTTTGTCAGATTGACTGACATTGTTATTATACCTGTTTTTTGCCGGTATTTCAACTGAAAGTTGCTCGATTTTTAACGAGTTTGTCATACAAAAAACACCGGTATGGTCAAAAAACCACACCGGTGTATAGCTTGTCAAAAACCTCGTAGAGTTTCGCCGCCGCAGCGGCGAAAGAAAGTCCGATAACAATGCCGGGGCATTGGGCGCATCGCGCGTGTCACACGGGGTAATCGCCGGAGAGTTTCTCGTCGGCGTTCGTGCCGGTGTCTCTGTTGCGGAAGAAGGCAAAATACGCCACCACGCACAGCGCCACGAGCGCGTAGGCAAAGACGATGACGGCGGTGTTGCCGGCCGCGATCTCGCTCTGCAGGCCGCCGATCTCGACGATGAGGATGAGCGCTGGCGTCACGAAGCGGATCATGACGGCGTAGACCTTCTTGAGCCAGCCGGCCATGGGTGTGCCTCCGGCCTCGATCTCGGCCACGGCGCGCTTGGGCGTGATGAACCAGCCGACGACGATGCAGGAAAACAGCGCGCACACAGGCATGAGCACGGTGTTGGTCACCTCGTCAAAGAACGTCAGCCAGTCGAGGCCGAACAGCGCTGGGCTGGACTCCTCGAGGATGGCGACGTGGCCGAGCGAGATGCCGATCGGGATCGACACGAGAAAGCAGACACCCGCGACGATGAGCGCGGCGCGCTTGCGGTGGGCGTGGAATTTCTGGATGACGAACTGCGTCACGACCTCGATCAGCGACACGACGGAGGTGATGGCGGCGATATCGACCATGACGAAAAAGGCGAACGACACGACCTGACCCACACCGCCCATGGACTCGAACACCTGCGGCAGGATGATGAACATGAGCGCGACGCCCTTGCTGCTGCCGAGCAGCGCGGGGTCAAAGTGCGCCACCGACGGGAAGATCGCCAGACCCGCGATGAGCGCCACGAGCGTGTCGAAGATGCAGATCATGGCGGTGGAGCGCACGAGATTCACTTCTTTTCCGGTGTACGAGCCGTAGGTGATCATGATGCCCATGCCGAGCGACAGGGAGTAAAACGCCTGACCCATGGCCACGAGCACGGACTTGAACGTGATGCCGGAGAAATCGGGCTTGAGGTAGAAGCTCAGCCCCTCACGCACGCCGCTGCCGAGCGTCAGCGCGTAGACGGCGATGGCGACGAGGATCAGAAACAGCACCGGCATGAGCACCTTGGACGCCTTCTCGATGCCGTCCTTGACACCGCCCATGATGATCATCATGCTCAGCACGAGGAAGATCGCGGTGTAGAGGATGACCTCGCCGGTGTTGACGGAGAACGTGCCGACGATGCCGGCGTTGCCGCTGAAGGAGTTGAGCGCGTACTTCGTCGTCCAGCCGCCGAGCACGGAGTAGTAGCAGATGATGAACGCGGGGATCACGATCGCTACGAGCCCGCACCAGCCGAGGTTCTTGTGGATCATCTTGTAGGCGGTCATGGGGTTGGCCTGCGCGCGGCGGCCGAGATAGATCTCGCTGAGCATCGTCACGAAGCCGATGAGCAGCACGCACGCGACGTAGATGAGCACGAAGGCCGCGCCGCCGTTTTGCGACGTCTTGTACGGGAAGCCCCAGAGGTTTCCGAGGCCCACGGCGCTGCCGGCGGCGGCGAGGATGAAGCCGATGCCGCTGGCGAATCCAACTTTTTTCTTTTCCATAACAGATTTCCTTTCCGTCCGTTTTTCTATACAACAAAAAATCGGCCCCGACCAAAACGGTCGGGGCCGACTCCTGGTATACCAAGTCGTGCTTATCCCGCAAATACCGGTTTGGTTCGTTCTGCTGGCGGTGCGATGCCCAGAATGCTGAGTATAGCAAAAATCGACACTGCGAGCACAGTGTCGATGGTAAGCAGAAGGATGCTGTTGTTGTCGGTATTCGCCGTAGAGCGTGCCGAGCCAACCGCGCACTTGGTCGCGGCATTGCAGGGACGCGCAAAGAACGTGTGACGCATGGCTTGCAGCTCCTCTCGGAAGAAATTTGACGCCATTGTACGCGCCGGAAAGTCGGTTGTCAACGCTGCGGACGATTCATAATTTTCATAACGTTGTTTCAAGTTTTTGAATCATCCGCAGCGTACTTCGCAGTCTGTCAGGCGTCTGCCTCGAGCTTGTGCAGCGCCTTGCGAAACTGCGTCGCAAACAGGATGGCGGTGCACGTGACGGCGATCACGTCCGCGACGGGCTCGGCCAGATACACGGCGGTCGTCCGGTCGGGCAGCAGCGCCGGCAGCAGATAGATCAGCGGCAGCAACAGCACGAATTTGCGCAGCACGGCCACGATGATCGAGCACAGCGCGCTGCCGATGGACACGAACGTCATCTGGCAGGCGATCTGGATGCCGAACAAAAACAGCCCCGCGCAATAGATGCGCAGCACGCGCGTCGTAAAGGCGATGAGCGCCGCGTCCGGCGTGAAGATGCGCGCAAACAGGCCGGGGGCGAGCTCGATGAGCGCCCAGAGCGAGACCGAGTAGATCAGGCACACCTTGAGCAGCAGGCGAAACGTCTCGCGCACGCGCGCGGTGTTTTTCGCGCCGAAGTTGTAGCTCGTGATCGGCTGCGCGCCCTGTCCGATGCCCTGCAGCGGCAGCATGGCAAACTGCATCACGCTCGTGAGGATCGTCATCGCGCCGACGGCGATGTCGCCGCCGTACCTGAGCAGGGAGGCGTTGAAGCACACGGAGATGACGCTCTCGCTCGCCTGCATCGTGAACGTCGCCAGACCAAGCGCCACGCACGGCAGGATGAGCTTAGGCGAGACGAAGAGGTTTTGACGCCGGAGACGCAAAAATGCCTTCTTTCCGCACAAAAACGACAGCACCCACGCGCACGAGAGCCCCTGCGAGAGCACGGTCGCCAGCGCCGCGCCGCGCACGCCCATGCCGAGCGCGAAAATAAAGACCGGGTCGAGGATGATGTTCGCCGCCGCGCCGATGAGCACCGTGTACATGCCCACCTTGGCAAAGCCCTGCGCCGTGATGAAGGCGTTCATGCCGAGCGTGAGCTCGACAAAGAGCGTGCCGAACGCATAAATATGCAGATAGTCGGCGGCGTAGCCGATGGTGTTCTCACTTGCGCCGAAGGCCAGCAGCGCGTCGCGCCCCCAGAGCAGCAGCGCCGCCGTGAGCACAACGGAGATGCCGATCTGCAGCGTGAAGCAGCCGCCGAGCGTCTTTTCGGCGCTGTCCATATCGTCGCGCCCCATGTAGATCGACGCGCGCGGCGCGCCGCCCGAGGCCGTGAAGCACGCGAAGGCCGACACGATCAGGATGATCGGCAGGCACACGCCCACGCCGGTCAGCGCGGCGCTGCCGACCTCGGGAATGTGGCCGATGTAGATGCGGTCGACGATGTTGTAGAGCATATTGACCAGCTGCGCGATCACCGTCGGGATCGCGAGCCGGCGCAGAAGCTGTCCGACCGGCTCCGTGCCGAGAAATGTTTTGTCCTGCTGCATTCAGAGTGCCTCCCCATATGCGATGTGGTCCAGATTTTGCGCGAACGCCGTCAGGCAGCGCTGGAACGTCTCGAGCGCGTCGGGCGCGACGCCCGCGGACATCTGCGCGCTGAACTGCTCCTGCAAGGCCTGCCCGCGCGCGATGATGGGCGCGGCCTTGTCCGTGCACACGAGGCGGCAGCGCCGCCGGTCGCCGGGGTCGCGTGCGCGCAGCAGATATCCCTCGCGCACGAGCTTGTCGACGTGAAACGACACGATGCCCGGCTTGAGCCGGCGGTATGTGCAGATGTCGCGCGCGGTGTCCAGCCCCGGATTGTTGGCCAGAAAGAGCAGAATGTCCACGGCGTTGGGCGCCATGTCCAGCTCCGCGCTCAGCGGCTGCATGACGACGGCGTAGGCGTCGAGGATGCGGCGCGCGTATGTGTAGACCTGCGATGCGGTAAGCACGGCGGTCACCTCCTGGAAATAGTTCAATTTTGAACGACTTTGCATTATACCAGCTTCCGCCCGGAAAGCAAGCGGAAATTTGTGAACAATTCTATTGACAAGAAAAACAGCGTGTGTATAATTGTATACAATAATACAAAGCAACGGAAAGGAGTCCCACTGCTATGCTTGAAATATCCGGAAAGACGAATTTGCTGGAGCAGAATGCGTATAAATATTCGCTTCAGGATGTAGCGGAACCCAACCTCCATCGCGACATTTACACCCAGGGCATGGTGCCGAAGGTGCCGTTCAACCACCGGCGCGTGCCGATGAATATGCCCGAGGAGATCTGGATCACGGACACGTCCCTGCGCGACGGGCAGCAGTCCGTGGAGCCGTACACGGTCGACCAGATCGTCAATATCTATAAGTATCTCTCCCGGCTCGGCGGGCCGTACGGCATCATCCGGCAGACGGAGTTTTTCATCTACAGCAAGAAAGACCGCGAGGCGCTCGAAAAGTGCATGGAGCTGGGGCTGAAGTTCCCGGAGATCACGACGTGGATCCGCGCGACGAAGGAGGATTTCCGCCTCGTGCGCGACCTCGGCATCCGTGAGACGGGTATCCTCGTCAGCTGCAGCGACTACCACATCTTCAAGAAGATGAAGATGACGCGCCGTCAGGCCATGGACTATTATCTTGCGACCGTGGCGGATGCGTTCGCGGCGGGCGTCGTGCCGCGCTGCCACCTGGAGGATATCACGCGCGCCGATTTTTACGGCTTTGTCGTGCCGTTTGTCAACGAGCTGCAAAAGCTCTCGCGGCAGGCAGGCATCCCGGTCAAGATCCGCGCGTGCGACACCATGGGCTACGGCATTCCCTACACGGAGGCGGCGCTGCCGCGCAGCGTGGCCGGCATCATCTACGGCCTGCAGCAGTATTCCGACGTGCCGAGCGAGTGCCTTGAGTGGCACGGGCACAACGACTTTTACAAGGCGGTCGTCAACGCCTCGACCGCGTGGCTCTACGGTGCGTGCGCGGTCAACTGCTCCCTGCTCGGCATTGGCGAGCGCACGGGCAATATCCCGCTCGAGGCGATGGTGTTCGAGTACGCGTCGCTGCGCGGCTCGCTCGACGGCATGGACCCGACCGTCATCACCGAGATCGCGGACTATTTCCAGCACGAGATCGGCTATGACATCCCGCCGATGACGCCGTTCGTCGGGCGCGACTTCAACGCCACGCGCGCCGGCATCCACGCCGACGGGCTGCTCAAGGACGCGGAGATCTACACGATCTTCGACACCGAAAAGCTCCTCAACCGCCCGGCGTCCGTGCAGGTCGGCAAGACCTCCGGCCTCGCGGGCATCGCCTACTGGATCAACCAGAACTACCGCCTGACCGGGGACGCGCAGATCGACAAGCGCGACCCGCTCGTGCTCGCGCTCAAGGGCTGGGTGGACGCGGAATACGAGGACGGCCGCCAGACCGTCATCTCGGCCAAGGAGCTCAACGCCAAGATCGCGGAGCTGGCGCCCGGCCGCTTCGCGCAGGTCTGACAGGAGGTGCAGCATGAAAGATTTCCGTACCGTTACGCTGGCCGATCAGGTGTTTGAGCGGCTGGAATCCGACATCATACAGGGCGTTTACCCGCGCGGCGAGGTGCTCACGGAGCTGCGGCTCGTCGAGCAGCTCAACGTCAGCCGCACGCCCATCCGCGAGGCGCTGCGCCGCCTCGAGCAGGAGCACCTCATTGCCGATACCGGCAAGGGCACGGTCGTGCTCGGCATCACGGCCGAGGATCTGGTGGATATCATGGACATCCGCTGCAAGATCGAGGGGCTCGCGTCGTACTACGCGGCGAAAAACGCTTCGCCCGATGGCCTTGCGCGCCTGCAGCACATTCTGGACCTGCAGGAGTTTTACTTTGAAAAGCGCGACGCCGAGCACCTGCGCGAGATGGACGACCAGTTTCACGATATCATCTGCGACATGAGCGGCCACGCCGTCATCAGCGACACGCTCGTGCCGCTGCACCGCAAGACCCGCCGCTACCGCAAGGCGTCCATTGCCGACGCCAAGCGCACGGCACAGGTGGTCAAAGAGCACCGCGCCATTTATGAGGCCATCGCCGCGGGCGATGCCGATGCGGCCGCCGCGCTCACGACCGAACACACAATCCACGCAAAGAAAAGTATGATCGAAAGGATGGATCTCCATGGGTGAGACACTGGCTCAAAAAATCATCCGCGCACATCTGCTGCACGGCGACATGACCCCCGGCAGCGAGATCGCCCTGCGCATTGACCAGACGCTCACGCAGGACGCGACCGGCACGATGGCCTATCTCGAGTTCGAGACGATGGGCATCGCGCGCGTCAGGACCGAGCTGAGCGTGGCCTATGTCGACCACAACACGCTGCAATCCGGCTTTGAAAACGCGGACGACCACCGCTATCTGCAAACCGTGGCCGCAAAGCACGGCGTCCGGTTCTCGCGCCCCGGCAACGGCATCTGCCATCAGGTGCACCTCGAGCGCTTCGGCAAGCCGGGCAAGACGCTCATCGGCTCGGACAGCCACACGCCCACCGGCGGCGGCATCGGCATGCTGGCCTTCGGCGCGGGCGGCATGGACGTCGCGGTCGCCATGGGCGGCGGCGCGTACTATATCACCATGCCGAAAATGTTCAAGGTCAACCTCACCGGCACGCTGCGCCCGTTCGTCACCGCCAAGGACATCAGCCTCGAGCTGCTGCGGATCCTGTCGGTCAAGGGCGGCGTCGGCGCGATCATCGAGTGGGGCGGTCCGGGCATCGCGGCGCTGTCCGTGCCCGAGCGCGCGACGATCACGAACATGGGTACGGAGCTCGGCGCGACGACGTCGATCTTCCCGTCGGACGCCGTGACGCGCGCGTTTCTCGCGGCCGAGGGGCGCGCGGCGGACTTCACCCCGCTGCAGAGCGACCCGGATGCGCACTATGACCGCGTCATCAACATCGACCTCGGTAAGCTGCAGCCCATGATCGCCTGCCCGCACAGCCCGGACAATGTCGTTCCCGTTGCATCGCTCGCGGGCACGAAGGTCGATCAGGTCTGCATCGGCTCGTGCACGAATTCGTCCCTGTTCGATATGCTGAAGGTCGCGGCGCTGCTGCGCGGCAAGACCGTCGCCCCGGGCGTGAGCCTGTCCATCTCGCCGGGATCGAAGCAGGTGCTGACCATGCTCGCCGACTGCGGCGCGCTCACGGACATCCTCGCCAGCGGCGCGCGTCTGCTTGAGTGCGCCTGCGGTCCGTGCATCGGCATGGGCTTCTCGCCCAACTCCGGCGGTGTGAGCCTGCGCACGTTCAACCGCAACTTCCTCGGCCGCAGCGGCACGAAGGACGCGCAGGTCTACCTCGTCTCTCCGGAGACGGCCGTCGCCGCCGCGCTCACCGGTTTCATCACCGACCCGCAGACCCTCGGCGAAATGCCGGCCGTCACGCTGCCGGACAGCTTCCGCATCGACGACCGCGCCGTGCTGCCGCCCGTCCCGGCGGCGGAGGCGGACACGGTGGAGGTCCTGCGCGGGCCGAACATCTGCCCCTTCCCGCGCAGCAAGCCCTTTGCCGACTCGCTCGCGGCGGAGCTCGTGCTCAAGGTGGGCGACAATATCACGACCGACCACATCATGCCCGCCGGGGCAAAGATCCTGCCGTATCGCTCGAACATCCCGAAGCTGTCGGAGTTCTGCTTCACGGTCTGCGATCCGACCTTCCCGGCGCGCGCCAAGGCCGCCGGAGACGGCATCATCGTCGGCGGCAGCAACTACGGGCAGGGCTCGTCGCGTGAGCACGCGGCGCTCGTGCCGATGTATCTGGGCATCCGCTGCGTCGTGGCCAAGAGCTTCGCGCGCATCCACGCGGCAAACCTCATCAACGCCGGCATCCTGCCGCTGACGTTTGCCGACCCCGCCGACTATGACGCGCTGGCGCAGGGCGCACACCTGCGCATCGACAACATCCGCGCCGGTATGGCGGCGGGTGCACTCACCCTCACGGACACGGCCACGGGCAAGGCTTACCCCGTCGTGTGCAGCCTCACCGAGCGGCAGCAGGCCATTCTGCTCGCCGGCGGACTGCTCAACTATACAAAGGAGCATGCGCTATGAACGATATCGACCGCGCCTGTGCGGCGTTTCGCACCCTGCTCGCCGAGCAGCAGGCCCGCGTCGCGGGCATGACCGCCGAGCAGGTGGATTATACGAACAAGGCGACCGTGACCATCGGCCTCGTGGACGGCGACGGTATCGGCCCCATCATCATGGAGCAGGCGGTGCGCGCGCTCGAGGCGCTGCTCGCCGACGAGATCGCGCGCGGCAGCATCGCCCTGCGGCGCATCCGCGGGCTCACGCTCGAAAACCGCATGGCCTGCGATCAGGCCGTGCCGGACGACGTGCTGGATGAGATCATGGCCTGCGACGTGCTGCTCAAGGGCCCGACGACGACGCCCATGGGCGGCGGGCTCGAGAGCGCGAACGTGAAGCTGCGCCGCGCGCTCGACCTCTACGCGAACGTCCGCCCCGTGGTCATTCCCGACGAGGGCATCGACTGGACGTTCTTCCGCGAGAACACGGAGGGCGAATATGCCCTCGGCAGCCGCGGCGTGGAGCTGCCCGGCATGGCCGTGGACTTCAAGGTCACGACCGACCCCGGCACGCGCCGCATCGCCCGCGCGGCGTTTGACTACGCCCGGCGCAGCGGCAAAACGCGTGTGACCGTCGTCACGAAGGCGAACATCCTCAAAAAGACCGACGGCAAGTTCACCGCCATCTGCCACGAGGTGGCCGCCGATTATCCCGAGATCACCGTCGATGACTACTATATTGATATCATGGCGGCGAACCTCGTCAACGAGCGCGTGCGCGGCGGCTTTCAGGTGCTGCTGCTGCCGAACCTCTACGGCGATATCATCACCGACGAGGCCGCGCAGCTTCAGGGCGGCGTCGGCACGGCAGGCAGCGCCAACATCGGCGACCGCCACGCCATGTTTGAGGCCATCCACGGCTCGGCCCCGCGCATGATCGAGCGCGGCATGGGCGACTACGCAAATCCCCAGAGCATCCTGCGTGCGGAGGTCATGCTGCTGCGGCACATCGGCCGCGCGGCTGCGGCAAAAACCACCTTGATGGCGCCTCCCGTGTCCGTCCGGGCCACCGGGATGCCAAGCCCGTCCAGCCGTTCCAGCACCTCCCGGTGCGGGTGGCCGAACCGGTTCCCCCGGCCCGCCGAGATCACCCCCAGCCGGGGCGAAACCCCGGCCAGGAACTCCGGACAGGAAGAAGACCGGGAACCATGGTGAGAGACCTTCAGCACATCACTGCGGACAGCCCGGGCCGCCGCCCTCAGCTCCTCTTCCCCGGTAGCATCGCCGGTAAAAAGGACACTGTAAGGACCGGAAACCAGCCGGACAATCCCAGAGTTCTCATTCTCCCCTCCTTCCTTATATTCTGTGGGTGCTTCTACAATTTGTATTATACTCTTTTTTTTGCATATTTTCTGGTTTGTTTGCATTTTGTATACAATTTTTCTGTTTTGTCTAAATTGTTCCAAAGATATCAGTTTTGCTACTGTTTTGGTGGGAAATCCATCAGCTCCTGCCAGATCGGGGGCGGGGAGGGCCAATGCGGAGATGGGGAACCAGTGAGAAAGGCCTGCTGCTCCCCCGGCATGATCCAGATGCCCGTGACTAAGAATCAGAAGATCCACTTTATCAGCTCCCAACCACCGGAGAAAAGGAACCAGGATCCGTTCTCCCGTGTCATAATTCCCGGGCAGTCCTCCCGTATCCACCACGATGATTTCGCGTTCCGGCGTAACAGCCACAGCACAGTCCCCCTGCCCTACATCCAGAAAATATACCGTAAATGGCTGGGATTGGAACCTGGGCAGAGCCAGTACAGTCACCAGTCCCAAAGAAGCAGCGGCTATGGTTCCTGTTCTCAGACGGGACCGGAATGGCTGGAACCACCCTATTTCCAATACAGACAGAACCAGCAAAATATACAGTGGCCACAGCCACCAGGATACTTGACCCGTAACCAGCTGGGTACCCGGCAGTCTGGCCAGGCTGTTCCCCATCCAAAGAGCCGCTCCCAGCATTTGGGAAACGCCGGCCAGGATAGGCCTTGCGGGAACAATCAGTCCCATACATCCCAGGACCGCGCCAACAGTACTTCCTGTAAGACACAGAGACAGCAAGGGGACCAGAAGTAAATTGGCCCACAGAGAAACCGGAGACAACGAATGGAAATGTTCCACCAGAAATGGCAGACTCAGCAATTGAGCACTGATGGGTACAGCCAGTCCCTGTGCCAAGGGGCGGGGCAGAAAAGCACCCAATTTTTCAACAACAGACCTGCGAAGAGTCATTAAGCCAAGGGCTGCCGTAAAAGACAGCTGGAATCCCGGATCCCGGCACCACCAGGGCTTCCAGGTAAGAAGCAGGATGGCAGCC